>LWDU01033265.1_pt1 | contig 125116 bp, 111 predicted proteins | sample 727161 | NCBI WGS metagenome assembly LWDU01 (sample SAMN04566230, study PRJNA314399) | hydrothermal vent metagenome | isolation source: deep sea hydrothermal plume seawater | place: Mexico: Gulf of California, Guaymas Basin | collected 2004-07-11
CAAATTAAAGCTTTTGTCTCTAAGCCAGACAAATTAAAGCTTTTGTCTCTAAGCCAGACAAATTAAAGCTTTTGTCTCTAAGCCAGACAAATTAAAGCTTTTGTCTCTAAAAGCAGCCAAAATAAAAGCTTTTGTCTCTAAGCAGACAAATTAAAGCTTTTGTCTCTGCTGCGAGCCGAATATAGTCGGCGCGCGCCCTCCACTTGCTGACCAATCCGGCGCACACTTTAACTCTCGCCCCTGGACCCTGAGGTGTTGCTCAGAAGGTCCTTGGATAACGGTTCCTGATGCCCCACCCAGCGTACTATTAGCACCCAGGCAGCCGATGGGGTAGCTATCAATGGCCGAGTAGGTCTGCAGTAGTAAAGGCCTGCCGCGGTCTGAATCATTAGGCATGGACCCGTGTATCATGCAGGCGTTATGGATCGTTACTGACCCCGCATCGCCTTTCAGCCAGACCACCTTATCTAATTCCAACTGTTCAATATCATTGTCCTGCATGGCGCCAGCCCACTGACCCTGATCATCATACAAATCATAGATCTGGCCCTGGTGGCTTCCCGGAATCACCCCCATTGGCCCCATTTCATCATCGACAGCGTCCAGATAGACACCGATGGTCAGGGGTGAAAAATCTGTATGCGGCCAGAACTGAATATCCTGATGCCACTTGACTTCTTCGCCACCGCTCGCCCATTTGTAGTTCAGTTTGCTATGGTGAAAGCGAGCGCTGCCACCCAGCAGGGCACAGGCCAACTTGGCTATTGGCCCCTGTAATGCAAATTCATGGAAGGTAGGATGCATATCTACTGGTGAAACCAGGCGCCTTAATTTTGGCTGCTCTGACGTGTGCCCCGGAGCAATATCGATAGCTTTGCTGGACTGCGTCAGGCTCCGACTGGCTTCAACGAATTCAGCAGCAACCGCCCTGAGTCGATCGAGCCATTGTGACGTGATCAACTTATCCAGAAGCAAATAACCATCCTGGTTATAGCGATCGACAAGCACCGAATCCAGTGACACATTAAGTTCGTCTAACTGCATAAGCATAATCTCTATATCTCAACCAGGCAAAACCCGCTTAACCATGCCTGCTTAGTCGGGCAATCCGAGCACGCGTTTACTAATGATATTTAATTGCACCTCATTGGTTCCGCCATAAATAGTTGCCGCCCTGTCGCGCAGCCAACCGCGGGTGGAATCTAACTCGTCGTCTGTGAAGGCATCACCCGCCCAGCCAATTCCATCACTGCCCCTGAGCGCTGATTTTAACGAAGCACCTTCTTTCATGAGGGTTGAACCCACATACTTAAAGATCGAAGTAGTAAAACCGGGAGCCTTTCCAGACTCTGTTTCAACAGCCACTCTCTGGATCGTGTATTGCAGGGCTTTTTCCTGCATTACCTGCTGGGTTATCTTATCCCGCGACGCGCTGTCCGCTATTTTGCCGCGAACATCACCCCAATACCGTTTCCCTAACTGGGCATAGGTATTCAAGGCGGTTGCTTTTGTTTTACTTCTAGGCGCTGGTGCAGAAGATCGTTCATACTGAAGCAGGCGTTTACCAACGGTCCAGCCTTTATTCATCTCACCTACTAAATTTCTACGCAGCGCTATGGCATTGTCAAAAAAGGTTTCACAAAAAGGTGAAGACCCTGATATCAATTGAATCGGCTTAACAGTAACGCCTGGCTGGTCCATTTCCAGCAGGACAAAACTGATACCGTCATGCTTGGCTGCTTCAGGGTCGGTTCGTACCAGAGCAAACATCCAGTCAGCATGCTGCGCACCGGAAGTCCATATTTTCTGACCATTAATGACAAACTGATCACCTTCCAGAGCTGCCCGGGTTTGCAGGCTGGCTAGATCTGAGCCGGAACCCGGCTCACTATAGCCCTGGCACCAGCTAACTTCTCCCGACACGATTTTCGGCAGATGCTCGCGTTTCTGCTGGTCTGTGCCAAACTCTAGCAGCGTCGGGCCAATCATTGCTAAGCCCATGCCAGTGGCTGCCGGTAGCGCCTTTATGGACATCATTTCTTCCTGCAACACACGATAGCGGTCACTCGTTAACGCTGCCCCACCGTACTCCTCGGGCCACAAAGGCGCCGTCCAGCCTTTTTCCGCCATGCTCTGCCGCCAAACACGAGCATCCTCTGTGCTGTATAAAGCATGAGCATCCTCAAAGTGAAATACCCGATTGCGCATGCTCTGCGGGCAATTTTTCAGCAACCAGTCTCTGGTTTCCTGTCTGAAGCTTTGTAAGGTCAACAGCACCTCCTGATCAATACAATGTCACTCATTAAATGTTATTTCGAGCTATTCTCCAAGCCTTTTATAGCAGGCTGAATGGGCTGCTGGCGACCCATACCCGGCAGCATGACCTGTTCTTGCTGCTCGAAATAGTTTACAAACGCCGTTGATACCAGATCATCACTGGTGAAAACAATCCGCGCCGGAAACATATCATAACCTTCACCGCCTGTAGCGGTAAAAGAGCCTGTTACCAGCCGATAGGTCCTATCCAGCTCAAGGGGTTGCCCGGATATCTCCAGATCCACCAGCCTTTGTCCTTTTGGCTTGGTGAGGTCATAGCGCAGTGCCAGGCCGGCATACTGAGGCAACCCGTATTCCCTTTGCAGACCCTGTTCAACCGCGTCTCTCAACACCGTCCCTGGCAATTCCAATACCGTCACCTTGTCAAGGAAGGGAAACGTATTGAGTATCATTTCACGAGTTACCTCGCCCGCTGGCAGGTCAGCTCTTATTGCGCCTGGGGTAATCATGCCTATATCTGAAGCATGGCTTTTCTTCAGGATATCAGCCAGCAAGTTGCCAATGCTGGACTCTCTGTAATAGCGCCTGACAGCCGCTCGGTCAAGATGACCTACTACTTCCATCAGCGACGGGTAGGCGGCGCGAGCCCCTGCTATCAATGCTGCAACCCCGGCGTGATCAACCAGTGAATCAGCGACAACTGGCACTAGTTCGGCTGATACCAGCTTGGGCCTGACTGAATCGGACAGTTCAAACCTGGCTATCCCCAATTGCTTTCCCTGACCAAAAGTCTGCACAATAACCGTACCGGTGTCAGGATGGATAACGGGTTGCCATAGACCATTATCAGAATGTCCTGAGACTATGAGATCAACGCCGTGGATAGCACCGGCAAGCCGATAGTCATCAGCTATACCTCTTTGAACTTCTGGATCAGCTTCTTTATCAGTCTGCATGGGCGCTGTTTTCCCTTGGTGGGTAAGCAGCACCATCATATCCACCTGCGCTGACAATTCATCAACCCAGAACTGGGCGCTTGCAAGCGGGTCTTTTATCTCCAGGCCCTGCCGATTAGCCTTCATCATGGTATTAATAAAGGCATCTTCTCCCATCACCCCAAGTACACCTATGCGCACACCCTGCTGTTCGAGAATACTGTACTGTTTGGCAATTGGAATATCTGTTCCCGCGTAGAATATATTGGCATTGAGCACAGGAAACCGAGCTCGCTGCATGACCTTACGCAGTACCGGCCAACCATACTCAAACTCATGATTGCCCAGATTAACCGCATCAAAACCGATCTCATTATAAAGATCAAAGACCAGCCTACCCTGGGTGGCTTTGGACAGTGAGCCCGTAAACATATCGCCGGCATCAAGCAGAAAACTGATTGGCGCCTGCTGACGCTTCTGTTCAATCAGGGTTGCTAATTTAGCCAGGCCACCGATTTCATTAACATCCTCTAACCAGAAAGCAGGCACAGGGTCATAAACGCTCTCAATATCATTGGTGTAGAAAATGGTGACTTGTTGAGCTCCGGCCTGGGTTGGCTCGGCCATCAGCAATACGATTAGCATCGTGATCCATTTAATGTCTGGCCTAGCCATTACGCTTGGTTGTCAAGTCGGGCATTTAATGTCGCGGCGATGGTGGAAGCAAAATACCCCCCATCAACGGTAATTTCCACACCACTCATCCACTGGCAATCGGCCAGTGCCAGAAGCTCAACAACCGCAGCAACATCCTGCGGCTCACCGGCACGGCCGGTCTCTGCGACTATCGAATCATAACGTTCCGATCCCAGCATTTCCCTGAAATTGTCCGATAGTGGTGTCCGGGTTATCCCCGGATTAATACAATTGACCCGTATACGTCGTTGCCTACCCTCAGCGGAAGCCAGATAAGTATAGGCAGCAGCGCATTGTTTGGATATTTTGTACGGATCCTGTATCCAACTCGATTTGTGCTCCTGTAACCAGCGGTCTTCCTGGTCTGATGTGGTTAAAGCCAGCATGTTGGCAACCACACTCTGGTTGTCCTGCCAGTCGCGGCCCGCGCTGGAAGCAACAATCAGTATCTGTCCACCCGACGTTATCCTGTCCATTAACTGCTCGTTAAGAAATCGCATCCCAAAAAAATTAACCCTGATAACCTGACTTGGATCCGGTGGGCACTGGGCTATTCCAGCAACATGAATCAACACATCAACAGCAACGGGTAACAGCAGTAGAGCCGCTTCAATGCTCTGTCTATCTGCAATATCACAGGCAATATTCTTCACATTAGGCTGGGGGCAGGCATTTAGATCGAGATTCCAGACAATGTAATCCTGGTCAACCAGACGTTCTACTATCGCCAGCCCGATACCGGATGCTCCCCCTGTTAACACAATATTCTTTACCATGTTCTCAGCATAATTGGGGTAAACCGATCAAGTCAATGCATGCTATATTGCTCCTTACAATAATTCCCTTAGCCAGGTTGTCAAATTGACAGGCCTTGCTGCAATGAACCTCCTTAACAGACACGATCACCATGACCCAGCATCAACAGGCGCTCATTCAGTTAACGGCCGTGCAGGCAGCGGCTAAACTCAGCGCCAGAGAGATTGCCGCTGTAGAGTACCTGGAAGCTTACATTGAACAGATTGAAGCGGTAAATCCCAATATTAATGCCGTCATCACTAAAAATTTCAGACGCGCCAGGCAAGAAGCCAGAGCAGCCCAAAAGATCCTGGACCGGCAGCAGGTACATGGTGCCCTGCTCGGCCTGCCAATTCTGGTAAAAGACAATCAACTGACTGCAGGGATTCGTACAACCCAGGGCAGTAAAATGTATGCCAAGCACGTCCCTTCTAAAGATGCCGGCATTATTAAGCGAATTAGGCAGGCGGGTGGCATCATTATCGGCAAGACCAATATCCCCGAGCTAAGCATAGGTGCCAACACCGTCAACTCGCTATTTGGTGCCACCTGTAACCCTTACTCAGAAACCTTGACCTGCGGTGGAAGTTCCGGCGGTTCTGCAGCGGCAATAGCAACCAACATGGCAGTCCTTGCTACCGGCTCAGACCATGGCGGTAGCCTCAGGATACCAGCCAGTTTCTGCGGTGTGATCGGATATCGGGCGACTCCCGGCATTGTGCCTAACGAAGAGAGAACCATCAACCACACCAATTACAGCTTGCAAGGACCCCTGTCACGTAACATTGCCGATGCTGGCCTGCTGCTTTCGGTAATCTCACAAAGAGACCGCAGCGCCCTGGATGACCCTATGGCGTTCCCACTGGATAGTCGCCAGTTCGCCTCATTAACCGAACTGGACCCCAAGCAATTACGAATTGCCTTCAGCGAAGATCTAGGTGGTTTGCTGGTGTCTAACGAAGTTCGCGAACTGTTCAGACACAGAATCAGTCAAATGAGCGATCTGTTTAAAGTCTGTGAGAAGCACCCCGTTGATCTGTCAGATGCACCCGCCACTGACTGGGCCTTACGCCAGGATGTGTTTGCTACCCAGTACTATGATCAGCAAGATCAATGGGGGCCCGATATGAACCCAAACGTCCTATCAACCTATGCTGCTGCAGTAAACACACCATTACTCGACATCGCAAAAGCACGACGTAGACAGATTGAACTGTATCGTCACTTTACCCGCATATTTGATGAATTTGATTTACTGATAATCCCCGGCGTGAGCATTAAGCCTTTCCCATGGGCACAGGCTTATCCGCAGCAAATAGATGGCCGCAAGGTAACTAACTATATGAGTTGGCTGGGACTTTCGTCTTCCCTGACCGTTGTCGGTCATCCGGTTGTTGCGATACCTTGTGGGCTGGACCAACAGGGCACGCCGTTCGGATTGCAACTGGTCGGCAGGCCCTTTGAAGACGCCCGGCTGCTGAGCATGGCGCAGACAATAGAAACTGCCTTCAGCAGGATACCTTCTCTGACAAAACCACTGAGCCCCTACAGCAGCTAAAGATCAGCACCGGATACAATCACGCTGAAAACTGAAATCCTGTATAGCCATCTTCAACCACCTGGTCACAGATTTCACGGTAAGGTCCAACGCCCGCGGCATAGGGCATAAAGACTCTCGGTTTACCTTTTACATTGGCGCCGAGATACCAGGACCCGCCCTTGGGGAACAGGGTTCCGTTGGCAACGTCATTAACATGACCCACCCACTGTTTCTGGGCCATCTTATCGGCTGTACAAATTCGAAAACCTTTGTCCTGCATATAGGTGATACAGTCGGTAATCCAGTCGACGTGCTGCTCAATGGACACAAGCATGTTAGACAATACCGATGGGCTGCCCGGCCCGGTAATAGTAAACAGATTGGGAAAGCCGTTGACCGACAGGCCCAGGTAGGCTTTTGGGCCTTCCGACCAGGCATCGCCGAGCTTGACACCGCCAGTACCAACGATGTCCATTGCCAGTAGAGCGCCTGTCATCGCATCAAATCCGGTAGCCAAAACCAGAGTATCCAGTTCAACAAACTCAGCAGCCGTCTGAATGCCTGTGGCTGTAATCTGTTCTATAGGTGACTGTCTTAGATTCAGCAGCCTCACGTTAGCTCGGTTATAAGTTTCAAAATAATCGATATCGACACAGATTCTGCGAGTCCCTATAGGATGATTATCCGGGCAAAGTGCAGCTGCCGTCTGCGGATCCTTAACGACCTGCTTTATCTTGTCATGAACAAACTTCTGGACAAATGAATTGGCAGTTTCGTTCATCATGGCGTCACCGATCGCCCCCATAAAGAATGCGCCACCGCGATCCCAGGCTGATTGCAATACCGCATTGGCCTGCTCACTGCTGAGCGACTCCATCAAGATCGGTTCCTGAACCTCAGTGAGTGGCTCGATATCAAGATCACCAAAACCTGATCCTAGCCCTCGCCGGTGATTGTTCCGGTGCGCTCTATAATTTGCTTTGAACTGCCGAACCCAAGACTGCTCAAGCAGGCTGTTTTTAGCCGGGACACTGAAGTTAGGCGTTCGCTGGAATACCGTCAGATGATCAGCATCCCTGGCAATCACGGGAATCGCCTGTATCCCTGAGGAGCCCGTGCCTATAATGCCTACCCGCTGACCTTTAAAACTCACTGCCTGGTGGGGCCATTGACTTGCCTGATAACGCTTGCCTGCAAACGATTCCAAACCTTCTATTGCTGGTAACTGGGGTACCGACAGGCAGCCCGTGGCCATAATACAATACTGTCCGGTTACCTTATCGCCCTGCTCCGTCGTAATGGTCCAGCGCTGCTTACTCTCACTCCAGGTGGCAGCATCAACACGACGACCAAAGCGGATGTCCCGTAGGAGATCAAAGCGTTCAGCAACATGCTTTGCATACTGAAGTATTTCGGCCTGGGGGGAATACCTTTCAGTCCATTCCCATTCCTGTTCCAGGTCTTCAGAGAAAGCAAATGAGTAGGCAAGACTTTCCGCATCACAGCGGGCCCCTGGGTATCGATTCCAGTACCAGGTCCCGCCCACATCGCTGGCCTGTTCAAAGACCCGTGCGGTCAGGCCCAATCCTCTAAGACGGTGCAGCATGTACAATCCAGCAAAGCCAGCGCCAACGATGACCGCATCAAAAGACGCTTCTATACTTCTGGGCATATCGGGCTCCGTCAAATCATTCACTATAACCATTGGTTACCCTCGAAGATAAAAGAAACATCGACTGTTATCAACTCACAGACCCGTTAAAAGTACAATTATATGCACGAAGGCATCGCTGTCCTATTGGCGAGTTTACAGACAATGCCATGCTTGACTCAGGCAAAGTCAAAGCGTAGTTTAGCCAAACAGAAACGATCGGTCTGAACAATGGATGGCGTGCATAAAATCCTTTTAAAGCGTAACAGATCCTCAAATGTGTCAAGCCTTGCCACCCAATTGGCACGACTAATTGGCACACCTAGATGACCCTGCGTTCGCCTTTCTTGCCACTCAGCAAAAAGCCATCATCAGTTGCCTGACTTAATGGTTGACACAGCCTATCTAACTCGCGTCCTGTTGCTGCTTACCCTGACAGGGGTAAACGCTGGCTCGATTTCTGCGGATCAATCTACAGGCATACACCAACTTAATATTTCAGACGAGGTTGAGCAGAAGATATCAGCGCTACCGGAAGAACATCAGGCATTTCTATCCAGTGATCGTCTCTTCTCTACCGGCCTGTCCAAGGCAGCCTTTGTTAAGCTCCTGCAGGGTAAAACGGTCCAGGAACTGAAGAAATCTATCCAGGAACTCATGTGGTTGGAAAGCAAACTATCAATTAGAACAGCCGCCGATACTAGCAATGTTGATCTGGAAAATCTGGGCCTTATCAATGAACAACTCGATAATTTTATTGCAGACTAAACGTCAACCAAACCTGACTCCCTTTTGACCGAGTAGCCCAACTTTTTCATGACAAAGCCATAAATGGCGCCCAGGCGCTGCGGCAAAATGAGCATCAGCGGCGTTATTAACAACGTCAACACAGTTGCGAATGTCAAACCATAAACAATACTACTGGCCAGCTTAACCCAGTAAGCGGAAACATGCCCACCATACACAATGGTACGATTGATCAGGTCAATACTCACGTTACTTGCCAGAGGCAGCAGGCCCAGAATGGTTGTCGCAGTGGTTAAAAACACTGGCCTTAGCCGCTGTGCCCCGGTCCTGACGATAACCTCACGCACAGGCATGCGCGGGTTTTCCTTACGCAGCACGTTATAAGTGTCAATCAACACAATATTATTATTGACCACAATACCTGCCAGCGCGACGATACCAATTCCCGTTAAAATGGTACTGAAGGTCTGATTAAAAGTGAGCAGGCCAAGCAGGACACCGGCCGTGGACATCACAACGGCTGAGAGAATCATAAATGCCTGATAAAAGCTGTTGAACTGGGTAACCAAAAGGACAAACATCAGCAGCAACGCCATCAAAAATGCAAAGCCAACGAAACGCATGGACTCGTCCTGTTCTTCTGCCGCACCACGAAAGCTCACGCGCGTCCCGCTGAAATTCTGGCGATCAATCCAGTGCTGAATTTCCGTGACCTTACTATCAGCAATAACGCCTGGCAGTACATTTGCCCTGATACTCATAACATAATTACCGTCCACTCGGACGATGGTATCCAGTTTAGATCTGGCTCTTTTCTGAACAAAATGACTGATCGGAACCGCACCATTAGGCGAGGCTACGCGCAGTTGATCAAGCATGTGCAAATTACGTTCTGACTTCGGATATCGCAATCGAATTTCAACCTCCTCAACCGCATCGTCGGGTCTGTATTCGCCCAAATATAAGCCATTGGTAATCAACTGCACCGCACTACCCACTTCACTCACATTGACATTAAATTCGGCTGCCTTGGCACGATCTACAACCAGTTCCCAGTCAATTCCAGGTAGAACTCGAGTATCCTCAATATCACGCAGGTCCTGCTGCTCATCAAGGTAAGCTCTTATCCTTTCGACCACGGGTTCAAGATTCATTCTCAATTTGGACGCTATCTGAATCTGAATATCCTTGCCAACACTGGGTCCATATTCCTGTTCGGCGATTTCAGTATTAATGCCAACCAGGTTATCCAGTCGAGAACGAGTAAGTTCGAGAATCTCCTGCGAGGTAGTTCCCAAATCTCGAGCATTTTCGAAATCCATGAAAATCGACCCAATCATATCAACGGGCGCACTGCCACGCCCAAAGATACTGATGCCCCCGCCTGTTCTAGTACTGGTAAAATAAGTATCCACACCAGCCATAGGCATCAGCGCCTGCTCGGCCTCTAACACAAAATCACGTATTTCAGTTCTTGAAAAGTTACCCCTAGCGCTGACATTGACCCGCCCGTAGGTGGGCTCTGTATCCGTGAAGAAAATAAATCCAGCACCATGCTCACTATAGACCCTAAATATCACCATTAGGACCAGTACCGTGCATAGAATTACGGTAATGGGGTATTTTAAAAGTCCATTAAGAAACTTTATATAGCGCCCGGTTAATCCGGACACATCCATGAGATCGCCATGCTCCAGTCTGCTGAGATGATCCCGCTGTGAGGCTTCAACTGAACCGGCTTTACCCACCAGTGAACCCAGCGTCGGCGCAAATATCAAAGCATAAAGCAATGACCCAATGAGCACGGCAAATACGGTAATAGGCAGATACATCATGAACTGACCGGAAACACCAGGCCAGTAAAATAACGGCAGGAACGCAGCTAAAGTCGTTGCTGTACTGGCAAGAACCGGCCAGAGCATTCTATGTGCTGAAAGCAGGTAGGCCTGTCTGCGATGCATACCCTCTACCATTTTTCGATCAGCATATTCAACCACAACAATGGCACCATCAATCAGCATACCCAGGCCAAGCAACATGCCAAACATCACCATGAAGTTGAAGGACAAACCCATTATCTGCAGAACCAGCAGACCAAACAGGAAGGAAACTGGCACAGCAGCACCAACTAATATGCCTGAACGCAGTCCCAGAGCCGATACCACCAGAATCATCACCAGGGCCATCGCCGTTACGATGTTTCCCTGCAACTCAGTTACTTGCTGCTCGGCGAACGGCGCCTGGTCCTGACTGAATATGATGCTGACTTCGGAGGGATAATCCGCAGTCAGGTCTTTCACCAGCCGCCGCACTTTTTCGTTCATATCAATAATGTTCATACCCGGTCTACGCAGGACTGCGACCGTGATTGCGGGCACACCGTTGACCCGAGTGTAACTCTGCCGGTCCTTAAAGGTGCGCCTGATCTGAGCTATCTTATCGAGCGTGACCACTGTATCACCGCTGACTTTAATGGGCAGCCCGAATATATCTTCCCTTGTCTCAATCAGTCCAGGCACCTTAACGGCAAACCTTCCCTGGCCGGTATCCAGCGCACCGGCGGCAATCAAGCGATTATTATTTCTAATGGCGTTGAACATTTCCTGCTGGGAAACCTGATAATATTCCAGTTGTCTCGGATCGATAATGGCTTCGAGCAGTTCCTCACGATGGCCAGACAACCGGGCCTCGAGCACTTCTGTCAAACTCTCAAGGTCATACTTTAAATTGACAGCCAGACCGTAAAGCACTCGCTCAGGTACCGTGTCAGAAGCCAGGCTGATGGCTATCACTGGTTGATCTGACATGGTGATAGCCTTGATAATAGGCTCTTCGGAAGTGCTGGGAATTTTAGCTTGAGCACGATCTACCGCCGCCCGTACCTCGGCAATGGCGATATCAGCATCAAAATCGATATCAAATTCCAAAATCAGGTTAGCGGCGCCTTCCTGAGAAGTTGCAGTCACCTCCTCTATGCCTTCTAATGCCCGAACTTCCGATTCAATGGGGCGAACGATCAACCGATCAGCATCTTCCGGCGATATTCCGGGATGAGGGATCAGAATCATAACAATGGGTATGGTGATATCCGGATCCGCTTCCACCGTGATAGTCGATCGGGCAACTAACCCGGCTAAAATAATCATCAGCAGAAGGCACAGCGTCGTCTTATAGTTATGCAGCGCGGCTGCTACAATCTGTTTCACCTGGCACTGCTCAGCCTGTTGATGCTGCCATCCGAATCGTCATAGACAGCGATGACTTCCTGGCCAGGAAACACCATTTCTTGACCCAGGGTAATCAGATTAATCACGTTAGGCAGGCCAGCCAGCCAGACTCCCTCCTGCGTGTCCTTGGCTATTTCAACCGCCAGGAATTCGACCATACTGGAAGCATTGACAACCTTAACGCCTACCACCCCAGCATCATCCAGAGAGAGCAGCGCCGGTGAAGTTTTATGTGCCATTAACACTGACCCAGGCAACGTCAGCTGAGCAGACAGGCCATCACGCAGTTCGAAACTCGGATTATCTATGCTGACTTCTATTCGATAGGTACGCGTAATCGCATCAGATGCATGGCTGATGAAACTGATCCGGCCAGTGACCACCGCTCCATTAGAAAAAACTGCCGTTGCGCTGCCGCCCACATTTAATCCAGACAGTTCGTCCTGTGTTACAGAAGCAACAACAAGCATCGGATCCGGGTCCAGAATTTCTGCACAGATATTTCCTCGCTGAAGGAAATCACCTATATTAACTGGTCTTGTCTGCACAATGCCGTCGAAAGGCGCGCGGATTCTCAACCTCGCTACCTCCAGCTGACGCCTTTTATACTCGGCCTGTGCTTTCATCAAGTTAGCTTTTGCAGAGGCTATATCGACCTTGCCCTGGAAACCCTGCCTGGATAACCTCAGAACGCCTTCATTCTTGAGCTGGTTGTACTGTACCGATGCCTTAGCTTCCGCCAACTGCTCATGCCGATCATCCCGGGAAATCTCACAGATCAAATCTCCGGTTTGAATGACCTCACCTTTTTCTCGTGGCATCGCAATCACTTTACCACTGACTTCGGCCCGAATTTTGACACTTCGCTTAGCCTGGCTCTTACCACTGGCGACTATCTCTATTGCAGTGGCTTCTGCAATAGAGCGAATAGCTCTTACCCTGGGGATAACGACGAGGGGTTCTTCCTGTTCATCGAGTTGTTCGGAACCAGATAATTGGAATTGACCCGATAATAACCAGGCCAGCAACGCGAAGCCTATCAGCAGAGCCAAAAGCTTCGATGTATTCATTATCTGTCCCTCGTAAAATTAGGCGCAGAGTATAGCCTAATCAGCGGCAATCTCCACCCTATGACCATAGATCAATGCGGATCATAATGATCTTTCAAAACAATCGGACGGTATCCTTGATCCTCTTTATCCATTTGCTGATTTGTTGAAGAAGAATCGCAAAGCAATCCAGAAAAAGCCGGCAAATCAACAGGACACTTTCATTCAATACTTTTCAAAGACTGTTCCAGAAGGTAGAGTGACAAAGCTGCTTGTGTCAAAAGCTTGCTTCTGAGCAGGATAAAAGCTGGCAAGGCTTACCTGAACGAGGATACGACTATCAGCAACCCCATCGACAGATTCGAGTCTATATTTCGCAGCGCCGACAAACCACACTTTCACTATCAGCCGCCTGACCTGACCAAGGTCCTGGTTCTCACCGATTCTGGTGATTCTGACGGCGGTTTCCTCAAACGAGTACAAAGCTTTATAGCCACTGGAGACCTTGCCCAGACACCGGAATTTATCGAACTAAAACTTCCCGTGCCAGGCTCCAGGTCAGCTTTTCTAAACAGTATAGAAACACATAGTGCAGATCTGATGGTTACCCACCACCACCTTTTTGAAACGTTTACCGATCCGAGTCTAGGACTGGGCACCTATCTGGAATCCCTGCTCCAATCATCACCGATTCCCCTTATGATCGTTCCTCACTATCTCGATCCTGGGTTTGCTCCTGCCACAGAGAAACTTGAGGATGTACTGGTTATCTCTGATCATTTCTCAAACAGCGATGAATTAATTAACTGGTCCGCTGCGTTCGTGTCAAATTCCGGCTCTTTATGGTTAACGCATGTTGAATCTGAGGTGGATTTTGAACGGTATATGCAAGCCATTGCACGAATACCTGAAATAGATACTGAGACGGCCCGAGCCACCTTGAGCACGGAGCTGTTACACGAATCGATGAGCTATATCCAGAACTGCAAACAGCAGCTAGCGAAAACCAATCCAGCACTGGCTGTTGAACTGCTGGCCTGCATGGGACAACCCCTTAATACTTACAGGCAATGGCTGAGCCGCGATAAACATGAATTACTGGTAATTCCAGCGTTGGCTGAGGAAAGATTTGCACATCGAGCACTGACAGGCCAGCTTGCCACAGAATTCCCGCATATTGCATTGCTCATAGTCTGAACCTGACGTGACCTCCCCATGAAAGTGAAATCATGAAATTAAAATCAACTATTTTAACCGCTTGTTTCTGTCTTCAGGCGACGGTATCGCAGGCAGCAGAAACAGATCATACAACTGATGCCTCGATCACTATCATGTTCGCGTGCATTCTGGCGGCGATGATTCTCTGCCTGGCAATGGAAGAAAAATTACATACAAAAAAATCCCTGATTACGGGATGTTTCGCGATCGTATCACTTCTGGCAGGTGCTGCCCTGGACCTGCTCCCGTTTGGGCCGGTGCTCAATGTTTTCGGTGAATCCATTCGAATACCTGTTTATATCCCAGCCGTAGACTGGGAAGTCATTGCCATTATCGTTGGCGCCAGTATTTTCGTCGACGTGACTTCGAAATCAGGATTATTTTCCTGGATCGCAATCAAGCTGACCAAAACATCAGCTGGTGATCCTTTTAAACTGCTCATATTCTATGGCGTAATGACGGTGCTTTTCTCTGCCGTACTTAACAATGTCACAGCCATGATTATTATAGGTTCTCTGACCGGCGTATCTCTTAATAAACTGGGTCACAACGACAAACTGTTAGGCTTTCTGTTAATAGAAGGCTTGCTCACCAACGTTGGCGGGCTGTTAACGCTGATCAGTTCGGTGCCTAATATCATCGTCGGTAACCTGGCAGGTATCGCGTTCATAGACTTCTTCCTCTATTCCGCGCCCTATGTTTTCATCGCCAGCGCGCTGACGCTCTGGCTGGGGGCTTCTCTGTTTGGTATCAGGCGATTGACCACGGAGACCGAGAAGGCCGAGGCTGCATCACAGGTTAGTAGTTTTGATGAAAATGATGGCATCGCCGGCAAAGCTGTTTTTAGGTACAGTATTGTCCTGTTTGTTTTACTCATACTGGCTTTTTCTCTGCAATCAGTCATACCGCTTCTGGATGAACTTGGTATGGGTTTTGTCGCTCTCATGTTCGCTTTTATTGCCCTGCTTAGATTTAGAAATGATGTTAACGAGTTCTACGCCAACATAGATTGGGATTTGATTTTCTTCTTCGTCACCCTGTTTATGGTAATCAACGTGATGGAGCACGCCAGAGTGCTGGAAGCTATTGGCGTCGGCATTGTCATGCTGACAGAGCTTGGACCCAAAGCAGGCCCACTCGCCCTGCTCTGGTCCTCAGCACTGGCCAGCTCGGTAACAGACAATATCCCCCTGGCAGCGATGCTCGGCAAAATACTCTTTCAGCTGGGCGAACAAACCACAGCAGCGCACTGGTGGAGTGTCATCTTTGGCTCAAACCTGGGTGGCAATATAACCCCTATAGGCTCGGCATCAACGGTCGTCGCAGTGACCGTGCTACACAAATTTGGAATCCGCCTGTCCTTTCTGGAATTTGTCAGCAAGGCTTTCATTTTTGCGCTTGCCCAACTCATACTGGCTACCGGCTATATTCTCGTTATGTCGTCCTGAGCCAGGTGTTATGATGGCCTGGCTGGGTATAGCCACTGGCCACGCGGCGCGCCCTTTGCCCACGTTGCAGGACAATGCTAATGTGTAATCTGCCCTGACAGGATATCTGTATGCAGGACAATTTAATTAAAATGCGTTACCGATAGGCTAGCCCCAATCCAGCTAAACACCCATCCACTCCAGAGGTATTAACTTGCTCAACTATGCCCGTCTGACAGCCTACCTGCTGCTCGCTGTACTGCCCTTTTCCAAAGCTTCTATGATTGAACCGGGACAAATCATTAGCACCGGACCCCCAAAGGGCTTTTTCAGTGTCGTGAAAGACCACGACAACGGCCGGATACTGCTCGATCTGCCCAAATCCTCCCAGCCTTTCATCCTGCAGCTGAGCCTGGCTAAAGGAATCGGATCCAATGATATAGGTCTGGATCGAGGTCGGCTGGGCGATACCAAACTCGTCTATTTTAATCGCCTGGGCAAGAAAGTACTGCTGACCCAGTTGAATACAGAATATAGAGCCAATTCCGATGATCAAGCTGAAATAAAGGCCGTTACCGAAGCATTTGCAAGTTCCGTTATCTGGGGTTTCCAAGTTGAATCTGAAACCGAGGATTCCTACCGCATTGACTACACTGACTACCTGCTCTCGGATAGCTATGGAATTGGCTCTATCCTGGAATCTGCCGAGCAGGGCAAATACAGCGTGGACCCAAGTCGTTCAGCCGCATTGCTGACCCAGTTAGGTAACTTTCCAGACAATACCGAACTTGAGGCGATCATCACCCTGACGGGCAAGTCACAATCCAACGAGCTTGAGCAGGTGACACCTGACAGCTCAGCGGTCACCATACAGGTCCACCATTCCCTGATACGTTTACCCGATAACCGGTACCAATCCAGGCTATTTCATCCCAGGAGTGGTTATTTCCCGGTTTCCTATATCGATTACGCGGCCCCCCTAGCCGAACCTCTGACAAAACGTTTTATATCGACCCACCGACTAGCGCCCGGTCTACCCCTCATCTACTATCTGGATCCAGGCGTACCGGAACCCATCCGGTCAGCACTGATGCAAGGTGCAACCTGGTGGGATGAGGCTTTTAAGGCTGCCGGACATAAAGCCGGTTTCAAAATAAAACTGCTGCCAGCCGATGCAGACCCGATGGATATCCGCTATAACATCATTCAATGGGTTCATCGGCGTACCCGCGGCTGGAGTTATGGCATGTCTGTACGGGACCCAAGAACAGGAGAAATCCTGAAAGGACAAGTCACCCTGGGGTCCCTGAGAATCCGTCAAGATATGCTCATTGCAGAAGGGTTACTGTCTCCCTACACGCCATCAAAACCCGAACAGGTGGCCCGTGAACCCATTCAAAAACTGGCGCTGGCAAGAATTCGCCAACTGGCTGCTCACGAAATTGGTCATACCCTGGGTTTAGCCCATAACTACAGTGCAAGCACACAGGGAAGAAGCTCTGTCATGGACTACCCACATCCCCTCCTGAAAATCCAAGCTGGCACAATCAGCCTCACTGACGCTTACGCAGTGGGCATTGGCAGCTGGGATAAACAAGCCATCTTATATGGTTATGGGCATTTACAGGGCATCGACCCGAAGCTTTACCTGAAGCAACACCTGATTTCGAGCAAAGCCCAGAATCTGAACTTCATTACTGACCGTGATGCCAGAGCCATGGGTGGTGCTCACAGTGATGCTCATCTCTGGGATTCGGGCAATGATATCGTCGCCGAATTAGACAACACCCTTGCCGTAAGGCAAATAGCACTTAATAACCTGGGCGACAATTCCATACCAGCGAGCACACCCTTCTCAGAGTTAGAAAATGTTCTGGTACCGATCTATTTCCTGCATCGTTATCAGGCAGAGGCCGTGACTAAATTAATCGGCGGTGCCCACTATCAGTATTCCACAAAAGGGGACGACCCGAATCCCTATTTGATAACGGTCGGGAGTGAGCGGCAATCAGCCGCCCTGGCGGCCCTGTATCGCAGTATATCTGTGGAAGCACTGACGCTTCCCGCAGGCCTCGCTGAACAGATACCGCCGAAAGCGTATGGTTATAACCGGAATCGCGAAAGCCCTCCTAGCCAAAGCCTGCCCTTGTTTGATCCATTAGCACTGGCTGAAGCTGCTGTGGACACCACCCTGACTTTATTACTTTTACCCGAACGACTTGCCAGAATAGTCCGGCAATCAACCAGTGACCCCGAACTTCCTGATCTCAGAGAGCTCCTGCAAGGGCTTATTGATAACAGCATCAGCCGATTACCCCTTAAAGGCCAACCCGAACTGGTCAGACAAAGACTGGCGGTTATTGTTCTCGAACACCTCCTAATACTGGCATACGATAAGCAGCAAACACCCGAAGTTGTGGCTCAATCAAGGGCCTTACTCAAATCACTCGATCGTCGACTTTCCAGGAAAAAAACAGCGCACAGCAGTTACCTGTCTGACATGATAAAAATGGCATCGACCCAGGGTGACTTTCATAGGCAAAGGAAGTTAGCAGAGTTGCCACCCGGCAGCCCGATCTAATCAGCCTCAGGTCGGTCTCTGTATCGTTAACTTATTCTGATAATATGCAGTGAATAACCCAGATCACGCTGATGTTTAGCGAGGCGGACCGAGAACGAGGACCTTGTAACTGCAATAACTGTGACTAATATAAACAACCTGTTGAGGATCAGACATGGATTGGATTTGGGGACGTTATTCGGCCTTACTTTACGCCTGGATCGGGGCATTACTTCTATTTCCATTCGTTGACGAACAACCCCTATCCGGCCCACTGAGCATTTTTCTACTGGCCCTTGGTTTAGTAGGATTGATGGACTTTTTCCAGAAAAAGAGCGCGCTCAGGGCAAACTTTCCCATCCTGGGGCATTTTCGTTATTTTTTTGAAACGGTTCGCCCAGAGTTGCGGCAATATTTCTGGGAAGACGACAATGATGAACTGCCCTTTTCGCGCAACCAGAGGTCCATGGTCTACAAACGTGCAAAGTCAGAAATGGCGGCACGTCCCCTGGGTTCAATAGAGGACATGTACAGAGAGGATTTCACCTGGTTGAACCATTCTCTAAGGCCGATACAGGTGGCTGCTGACGATTTCCCCAGTCTCGTTGGTCAGGGTGATAAGCGCTATCATATTTCCCTGCTTAATATTTCCGGGACATCATTCGGATCCCTGTCACCACCCGCCATAGAAGCACTTAACACCGGTGCTTTCCTGGGCAAGTTTGCCCACAATACCGGCGAAGGCTCGCTTTCAAAATACCATGAAGCGGGAAACGGTGACCTGATCTGGCAGATATCAACGGGCTACTTTGGCTGTCGCACCCCCGAAGGTCGATTGGATCGCGCTGTGTTTGCCGAAAAAGCCAGCAATGATCGAGTGAAAATGATCGAGATCAAACTCAGCCAGGGCGCGAAACCCGGTCATGGAGGTATGCTATTGGCCAGCAAGGTAACCCGGGAAATCGCCGTTGCTAGAGGTATACCCGAAGGGCAGGACTGCATTTCGCCAGCCAGTCATGTCGAGTTCACCACACCCAGAGAATTACTGGAATTTGCTGAAGAGTTAAGACAATTAAGTGGTGGCAAACCGGTCGGTATCAAACTCTGTATCGGCCATCCATGGGAATTTATCTCGATTGTAAAAGCCATGCTGGAACTGGATTTAGTCCTTGATTTTATCACCGTCGATGGCGCTGAAGGTGGTACCGGCGCTGCCCCTGCCGAATTCACTGATCACCTCGGATGTCCCCTCCGCGATGCGCTCATTTTCGTTGATAATACGCTGATCGGAGCGGGCTTAAGGGAGACTGTAAAGATAGCAGCATCGGGCAAACTGGTCAGTGCCTACGATATTGTTAAACATTGCGCGCTGGGAGCTGACTGGATCAATATGGCACGACCATTCATGTTTGCACTGGGTTGTATCCAGGCCAGGAACTGTGCTTCAGGACAGTGTCCAACCGGGATAGCGACCATGGACCCCAAGCGATACCGAGTGGTCGATGTAGCCATGAAAGCGCACAGGGTCTGGAATTTCCACCACCATACTATCCGGGCCGTTGCCGAGATGATTGGCGCTGCTGGCGTTGCTCATCCGAAAGCCTTAAATCGACGCCATATCGTGCGACGTTTATCGGGAAGCGAAATCCTGCTGGCAGATCAGATTTACCCACGTGTAGAGCCGTCCGCTCTGCTCAGAGGAGAGATCGTTGCCGATCAGCGCCTGGCGGTCTACTGGAGCAAAATGAGCGGGGCCAGCTTCCAGCCAACAGCCTGATGACCATTACCGAGCCTGATGATCAGGTGATCAGGGCTTCCAGCGTTTGCCAATGTAATTCTCCGAACTGCCCACTTGGATTGACTGGCTGCAGACAAACGTGATCCGCACCTGCATCCAGGTGCGCTTGGATACGATCCTTGATAGCCAGGCTGGATCCCCAGGCAAAAGTGGTATCAATAAAGCGGTCTGACAAGCTATCAATGTCTGTATCAGTGAGCCCCATGCGTAACCAATTATTACGGTAATTAGGTAACTGGTGGTATATCCTGCTAACCGGCCTGGCTAACTCCCTGGCTTTGGTGGGTTCATTTTCTAATATTACTTTCTGCTCGACACACAGCCAGGCGTCAGGGCCCATCACTTCACGGGCCATCCGGGTATGCTCTGGCGATGAGAAATAAGGATGTGCGCCGGTACATTTTTCTGCAGCCAAAGCCAGCATTTTCGGACCCAGTGCGGCAATGACAGTCGGTGGCGCATCCACCGGGGCAAACCCGGTATAAGGCGACGCCGCCATCTTTTCCAGATAGTGACGCATTGTTGCCACCGGAGGCCCGTAGTTCAGCCCGCGCACGCCTTCTACCAGAGGCTTATGAGAAACGCCTATACCGAGCAGGAAGCGTCCAGAGGATTGTTCTGCCAAAGTATTCTGTGCGGCCAGGGTTACACCCGGTTCCCGGTGGTAAATATTCATGATCCCGGTTGCCACATTTAAACGCTGGGTATTCGCCAGCAACCAGGCAGAAAGCGCCACTGGATTCTTACCTACTGTCTCTGGAATCCAGAGTGTGCCGTAGCCCATCTCCTCAATTCTTACTGCCGCTGCCGCACTTTGATCCGATGAAAGACCATCGAAAAAGTACCAGACGCCTAATTTACCTAAATCCATATCTTTCGACCTCGTTAACACTTATTTCTATTAATCAAACTGCTAGGTTTAAACTGATTCATAACAAGCTCACCCTATGGCGGCCAATCACGCATGCTTTCCTCGACAGCCCGCCTCGACAGCCCGCCTCGACAGCCCTCCTCGACGGCCCGCCTCGACAGCGCTCCTCGACAACTCTCCATGACAGCACCCTGGCTGATCAGACAGGCAACTATAACGCCCTGTTTGCACTGTAACAAAAGAATTACACCCAGGGGAGAAAAATACTGACTTGTTGCACTGCAGCGGTCCCCAGCTAGCCGTTTGCAGGCGGATCCGAAATACACCCACTGACCAATCAGGTTCATGGGCTGTGTGCGCCCAGCGCAGAGAACAGCCATCTGATCAGTCCCCGCCCGCCTGAACTCAACGCCAGTCAGCTACCAGGATTGCGGTTACCCGGCTCTCGTGGCAGACTCTGCATACTTTACCGGGTTAACAGAACGCCCCATGGAACACCGCTCTTTCTGGTTGACGATCTTGCCGCTGCATTTATCCATCTGGCGGGGCAATAAGGCGAAACCCGGGTAAAAACAAACCAGCTCACTGCAGGCGCTACCCAGGTAGTTTGAGAGTGGACTCAATGCTTCGAATGAACGGCCTGCCTGAAGTCAGTTCAGGCAAGCCAGGATAACCGATGCCTGGTAACCCGCTCTCTGGATAGCTGGCCTGCAAGCTAAAACACGGTTTATCTCATAATAGGAAATACCAATGACAATCCAAAGCAACGCCATTTATCTCAAACAGCCCCCCCAGGGAATGCCCACCACCGACAATTTTGAAGTTCGACAAGAGCAGCTTGATGATCCAGACAAGGGTCAGGTTCTGGTGGAAAATATTTACATGTCAGTAGATCCATACATGCGTGGGCGGATGCGGTTCATGAACCCGGGTGATCGCTTATTCGGTGGTGCCATCGGCCGAATAACGGCCTCGCGTAACAAGGCATTTGCAGAAGGCACCCTGGTTTTAAACCAGAACAGCTGGCGCGAGCATTTTCTGTCAGATGGTTCAGGCTTACAAGTCATCGATGCAGACCTGGCACCACTAAGCAGTTTCCTTGGCATTATGGGGATGCCCGGCCTGACAGCATGGGGTGGTTTACTAAAAACCGGAGAATATAAGGAGGGTGAGACGCTATTCGTTTCTGCGGCATCCGGCGCTGTTGGCAGCGTCGTCGGGCAAATCGCGCGCATTAAAGGGGGCATAGCAATTGGTAGTGCTGGCAGTGATCAAAAGGTCAACCAACTAATCAATGAATATGGCTTCAGCCACGCCTTCAATTACAAGACCCAGGACCCCCTGACAGAGTTAAGAAAGGCGGCTCCCGAGGGCATTGATGTCTACTTTGAAAACGTCGGCGGATTGCAAATGGAAGCTGCCTTAACTCACATGCGCGTATTTGGCCGAATTCCAATCTGCGGCATGATTGCGCATTATAACGACGATGGCATTGCCACCCCCGGGCCGAGAAATCTTACCGAAACAATTTATAAATTCATTACTCTCAGAGGGTTTGTCGTGTCCGCTTTTGAAGAACATAGAGCGCAGTTTCAGGCGGAAATGGGAGAATGGATCCGCTCTGGTAAAATTAAATATCAGGAAACTATTTTAGACGGTATTGATAAAGCACCCGAAGCATTTATCGGCCTGTTTAACGGCGCTAACCAAGGTAAAATGCTGGTTAAGCTGGCCCAGGAGTAAAATGGTCTTGACTCACCTTACATTACTGTCCCACTAAAATTTGAATTGGAGTTCAGCTTTGACTAGAACAACGAGAATACAACAGGCTGCACAGCGCTATATTGATCGCCAGGAATTTGCTGGAATCGAGTGGCGGGTCCAGGTTTCCGGGGCGACCTTGTCTGAAGGCAGGGCAGGACTGGGCTCACCGTTGACCGGTGAAGAGATCCCTGATCAGGCCATTTACCGCATCTACTCAATGACCAAGCCCATCGTTTCGGTTATGGCTCTGATATTGGTCGAACAGGGTATGCTCAACCTTTTTGATCCACTGGCTAAGTTTAACCCCCTGTTCGCTCGCCTGCAGGTTCTGACATCTGATGGTAGCCTGGAACCCGCCAGAAGACCGGTTACCGTGGAAGATTTGCTCACCCATCGCAGCGGCTTCAGTTACGAGTTCATCACAGGTTGTCATATCGCTGCTGGCTACGATGCCGCCAAACTGTCTTCCGATGGTAGTTGCTCACTCGACGACATGATGACCAAACTGGCTGCTCAACCTCTGGCATTCCAGCCTGGCAGCCAATTCAGGTACAGCGTATCAACTGATGCACTCGCTCATGTCATTGAAAAAGCCACCGGTAAACCACTCCAAGCCCTGTTAAAGCAGAATATTTTTGAACCCCTGGGTATGCGAGACACGGACTTCTACGTTGACGAAACGCAACGACATCGCATTATGCCCATGTTCGGAATCGAAGATATCTCAAGTCTAATCACCCTGACTCCACCTTCACAACAGAAATTAAATGCCATCGAAGTCGACCATATGTACCCCTGTAACGACACCAGTTTCCGTCGAGGTGGGCACGGGCTTTTCTCCACCCTGGATGATTATTGCCGGTTTGCCAGCATGCTCCTGACAGGTGCAACGGCCAGTGGTGAGAAAATCTTATCCAGGAAAATGCATGAGATGATGCTTAAAAATCGTATTCCACCCGAACAGTTACCTTTAAAAATCGGTATAGCACCGCTACCAGGGTATGGTTGGGGGCTTGGCCTGCGGGTCATGCTTGATACAGGTAAAGCGATGGGTTTAACCGGCGAAGACGAGTGCGGTTGGTCTGGCGCAGCCAGTACTTATTTCTGGGTGGATCCAGTAGAAAACATGACTGGCGTCGTGCTAAGCCAATATCTGGGTTCCATGTTGCCATTGGCAGACACCATGAGAACAGCTGCTTACCAGATGCTTGAATAGAACCCACAACCCTGTCCGGCACCGCCTCGTTCAGGACAGGTAGGTAGCCTTGGACCCTAACCCGGGCATCACTATGCTGCTGCGACAAGGATTCTGTCCATAAGGCTATCGTCAACTGTCAGATGATAGCTTGCAGAGCACGCAGACCCAGGCACCGGTAATACACCAGCGAGCATGACTCAGTGAGGTGATTAACGACGTGTTTCATGGATCTGTGAAAAAATGGCTGCAACGTGGAATAGACAAACCGGCATTGCTTAAATAGGATATCCTATAAACAGCAGGTACGTTACAAAAAAAAACCCTGCAAAACACCGGCTCATGTTTTTCCTGAAGATGACCCGACCGATGGAACAGGATAGGCATCATCGAGGCCCTACGCAGCCAGAGTAAAGGAATACAAACCAATTATGAGCAAAGAAATCGCTGAAGGCTACGATATCGCGGCAGTAGAACAATGGGCACAAGAAAATGTGACTAGCTTAGCACCGCCATTTACCTGGACTCGCCTGGAAGGAGGACATTCCAACCTCACTTACCGGATAGACGATAGCAACAACCAGCCTGCCGTCATCCGCAGGCCACCTCAAGGCCAACTACTTCCTAAAGCGCATGACATGGGTCGAGAATGGGCGATTATATCCGCTCTCCAGGATACGCCTGTACCTGTGCCGGCAGCTTATGGCTTCTGCGAAAACCCTGACGTTACAGGCGCCTGGTTTTACATCATGGGCCTGGTCGATGGCAGGCCCCTGTATAATTCAGAGGAAACCCTGGCCTGGGTGCCAGAACAACGCAGAACCCGCCTTGCCCACTCGTTCATTGATGTGCTTGCAGATCTACACAGTGTGGATCCGGACAAAGTGGGCCTTGGGAATCTGGGCAAAAGGGATAGTTATGTAGGCCGGCAACTAAAAACCTGGTATCGATCATGGACGTCATCTATACAGGGAGCGCAATTTGATGATCCCAGAGCCCACGATCTGCAAAGCTTTTTCCTGGAAAATCTACCCGACCAGGGGCCTATCAGGATTGTCCACGGAGACTATGGTTTCCATAACTGCCTGGTGGCCGAGAACTCGACTGTAGCCGCTGTAGTCGACTGGGAAATATCGACCCTGGGTGACCCACTGGCTGATCTGGCTTATGCCCTGAACCAATGGTCAGACCCGACCGATAGTACACCACCGGCACCGGAATCTGCGACTAACCTGCCAGGATTCCCTAGTCGGACAGAACTTGCTGACCGCTATGCAGACCGGACTGGACGGGACCTTGCCAACATCAATTATTATATTGGTTTTAATCGCTGGAAGAGCGCCTGCATCGTCCATGGGGTATACGCCCGTTACCTTGAAGGCAAGAAGAGCACCGAAGGGATCGATCTGCCTGGTCTAAAAAGCCGTATTGAGTTGTCTCTGGACTTTGCCGAACAGGCCATTAATCGGCTGTAGACCCGATCCAGCGAAGTGCATCAGCAAAACAGGCCCCGGCATGTTTTAAGGTGTGTCCACCCACACCAAACTCGAACCGGATCGAGTAACCGGCATAGCGCAGTGCTGAAGCCATGGCCTTATTTGCCAACCCCCAGTCACCAAACAGGGTCTGCGCATCGTTCTCTCCACTCTGAAGAAATACTTTGATCGGTTTACGAGGCGTTGTCCGAACTAGATAGGGATAGTTGTGGCCACCCCAGATATTGGTGAAAGATCCGCAGTGGGAAATTACATTGGCGAACGAGCCCGGGAAATGCCAGGCAGCGTTAAAAGCGGCAATACCACCACTACTGATACCACAGACAATTCGATCTGACGCTTTGGCCGATATTCTGCAGTCCAGCGTAGCTTCAGCAAGTGGAAGTATCTCTTCTACCAGAAAACGACCATAGTCCGCCGTTAACCTGTCGTATTCCCAGCTACGCTGGGCCTGCGACGGGCCATAAGATTCAATGGGCACCTCCGGCACATGCTGCGCCGCCGGCACGCCGGGATTGATGAAGGCGGCAATGGTATTACCAAGCACCTGGGTATGGTGCAGGTGGTCCAGTACCCGTGTCGCTCTCACCGCACCAGAGCGGGACAGATAAGCTGCACCATCATTGAAAACAATAATTTTCATGTCTGCAGCTGAATCAACACCAACGGGTCGGTAAAACCAGATGTCTCGGGTACTGTGAGGGTAGATGCGGCTGGTGGACCAGTCTGCCAGCTTAACAATATGGCCTTGCAAACCAGAGGAAAGCGCTTGAGCCTCGATACTGGGCGTGTAAAAGTCGCCAGGGTGATTTAACGCCTCCCGAACATCAGCATTACTGCATCCGTTAACGCTCTCTGGCGCGGCCTGATCCAGCTTGAGAGCCAGATGATCCGTGACCTTCATGGGCATAATGCGCGCCTCCTGCCAGCGACTTTTCCTGGCCTATGTCATTGCTGATAGATGACCGGTGCGACCTTACCGGTTGCTATAGAGCCACTCCAGGGCAAGTTGACTCAAAGCTTTGATACCAACCGGTAAAGCCTTGTCATTCACATAAAAGTAAGGTGAATGGTTGGTGGCTATTTCTACAGTCGGGTCATCATGGGCCACACCCAATGCAAAGAACAGGCCGGGTATCTCGTTGGCATAAAAAGAAAAATCTTCCGCTCCCATGTAGGGTTTCACTTCGGTTGCCAACCCGCCTAGCGCGGTTCTTTCCAGGACCGGACGCATGGCCTTGGTTAATTTGGCGTCGTTAAAGGTCACGGGGTAACCAAGATCAATCGAAACTAACGCTTTTGCACCCATGCTCATGGCTGCCTGTTGTGCAGTCTGTTTTATCAGAGACTGAACCTGCTCACGCATCCCAGGGTCCAAGGTACGAATGGTGCCGGTTAACTTAACGCTTTCCGGAATGATATTTCCTCTGTTGCCGCCATGAATAGAACCAATAGTAACAACCGCAGGTGCCTGGCTGATGTCCAATTGCCTGCTGACTACCGTCTGCAGGGCGTTGATGACCTGGGCTGCTGCGGTAATAGGGTCCACGCCGCCCCAGGGCATAGAACCATGAGCCTGCTTACCTACGATTTCTATCTCCAACGAGTCGGCTGCAGCCATAAAACCGTCTGCCTTGTACATAATCGATCCGGTTCGCCCAGGAAACACATGCAGGCCAAAAATAGCCCCGGGTGCATACCGGCCACCCAGCACACCCTGCTTGATCATTAATTGAGCACCACCCTCTTCACCCACGGGAGGGCCTTCTTCAGCAGGCTGAAAAATGAACTTGACGTTACCTGGAATCCCTTCTCTCATCTGCGAGAGCACCTCAGCAACACCCAGGAGAATGGCCATATGAGCATCATGCCCGCAGGCATGCATAACACCAGTTTCAACGCCTTGCCACAAGGTGGTTACCTTAGATGCAAACGCGAGGCCTGTTTTTTCTGTCACCGGCAAACCGTCCATATCGGCTCGTAGTGCCACTGTGGGACCACTCAGCCCACCCTTTAGAACTGCAACCACGCCCGTGTGAGCGACACCCTGCTCTATCTCATCAAATCCCAGGCGATTCAATTCATCAATTATCTTTCTAGCTGTTTCAAACTCCCTGTTGCCCAGTTCAGGACGGGCATGAAACCAATGTCTGTTAGCAATCGCCTGCGGCAGCACCTGACTGGTTAGCGTTTCTACTTCTTCCTGCCAGTCGGCGCCGGCTACCGGTTGCAACAGCAGCGCCATCGTCGTCAATCCGGCCAGTAGGGGGTATTTTATCTTACACATATAGCACCTCTTCTATTAGCCAGCATTTGCAGGCGGTCCATTTCATCAATTAACCGTGTCCCAGTAACGGCTCTATGAGGTCAACGCAGCCATTTTGTCCCTGATGACCTTTCCCCAGTTACTGCACGGCAGATCAACTCAAGCAATCCAAAACGACAGCAACTGCCTTGGCATTCCCTATCGTCATTACAGCATCAAACTATCGACCCGGCCACTTCCACAACGGTAGGTCTAAATCCGGGTAATCCTGTAACCGGGATTCACTGAACTCTTTGCTCAGTCTAATATGCTGGCAATTCGGCTCATCCTGGAGGGGTCTGATCAAACCAGGCGCGTGCGATGTCACCCACAGTTGCGTTGACTCAGAACATCTTGCCATCAGCCGTGCCAGTGGAGGCAATAAATCGGGATGCAGACTGGTCTCTGGCTCATTCAGAACCATCAGTTCTGGTGGCCTGGGCGTCAACAAAGCAGCAATCCACAAAAGATACCTCAGGGTTCCGTCTGACAATTCTGCCTGGTTCAGAGGGCGTAACAGTCCCGGCTGGTGAAATAACAGGGCGAATCGACCCCCAGATTCTTCCACGGTCACTACCGCGCCAGGAAAGGCATCATCTACGGCCTCTGCAAGCGCGAGTTCATCACCAATTTCATTAATCGTCTGCCAGGCAGCGGCAAAGTCGCTGCCATCATGGCTCAATACCGGTGTACGGGTGGCCACGTGCGGCTCCCGGACCGGAGACAGTCGATCGGTTCTGAAATGGTCGTAAAAGCGCCAGGAACGAATAGATTCACGCAAATGCAAAGCTTCTGGCGCCATTCGAGGATCTGCCAGACGCATCAACATACTGTCAAAGCTGTGTAGATGATGCTCAATGACCTGCCAGGCGCCCGATTCCTGCCTGGCTCTGACTACGGGTCCACGTCGATCGACCATGACACGACTGGGATGGTAGTGTTCGCCAAACCAGATTGCCTCGCGTTTGATCACCGGATCTTTTCCAAACATGGTTCTTGGCACAGGTTCAGGCAAGCCAAAATCGATGGCGTAACTGAAATCATCTCTGACAAATCCTAACTGCAACTGGATAGGTTTCTGCCTTGGCCCCCCCTGCACTGGTACCTGACCCTTTTTCATGCCGCGACTGAGTGTTTCTGGGCCAGCCCACAGAACCGAATCTAGACCACCCTCAGCGGCAATACTGCTGGTGGCGGTTCCCAATGCGGTGTCTGAGAGTAATCGAAGCGCCTTATAAAGATTCGATTTACCACTGCCATTAGCACCGGTAATCAGGTTGAGCCTACCCAGGGGAAGGCGAGTTTCTTTCAGGGACCGATAGTTAGACACAGCCAGTAGCCTGATCAAAGCCCAGACCTTCTCGATAGGGGATACCATGGCGCCCAGACCAACCTGTTCAAGCTAGGACCAGCACGGGCCCGGCAACGACTTGACCAGAAGGTGAAGCCAACAACAAGCAATAGTCTGTCTCTCTTGGCACGACATAACAACAAGCCAAACTGGAAATAAGCAGCTTGCCAGATCAATTTCCTGACCAGACACTCTCCTGCGCACTCTAACTGACCCAAAGATTTACCCCTGGAATGAACTGGTATGTTAATACTTTCATGCGAACACAATAGCAGGGCAAGCCTGTACTCGCCAACACAGCGGGCCATGGCACTGGCGCCCTTGTGCCAGTGTGACAGGACACCCTTCCAGACCAGTTCAGTGAGACTGGTCCAGCTGGCTTAACAAACCTTTGCGTTCACACTGTCAACCAACATCAACGATTCAGACTATTATCAGCTGAGTCGGCGCTTCACCTCTGGTACCACCTGCTGAAACAGCGCTGCCAGGCTATCACTCATCTGATTGGCCCTTAAACCGGGCGGCATGGCCATGGAGACTATATCGGTAATACCAAAGTCTGCAATAAAAGAAAGCAGCTCCGCCACGCAATGTTCTACATCACCGACTATCCAGGTTTGCGGGACCGGCTCACCCACCTTACCAAAGCCTTCACCACTTTCCTTGAAAAACCGCCGGTACAAAGCCATCCGATAACGCTCGGCCTCTCTGATCTGCTGCCAGTCGCTTTCGGGATCGTTAGTCACCAGAATACTGCGTATAATGCCCACTCTATGTGCCTGGGTTGACCGGCCTGCTTTATTGACAGCATCAACCCACGGGTCATAGGAGGCTTCGCGCAAGCCTTGCGGCAGGAAATTCGTTTTATAACGAGCTGCTCGCAGAGCGCCTGCTTCTGACATGGCGGCTATCCACAGCGGTGGCCCGCCGGGCTGTACATAACCCGGCTTAATCTGAACATCCCTGAATTGGTAGCGCTTGCCGGAATAACTGAATTTTTCTCCTGACAAGCAACGCTGCAATACCTCAATACCCTCATCCATCAAAGAAACCCTTCGACTTACCGGTATCCCGAAACCCGCGAATTCGTGGGGGGCATAGCCCATACCCAGTCCCAGTTCAACTCTTCCTTGAGTCAGGTTATCCAGCACGGCCAGGTCTTCAGCCAGACGTATCGGATGATTAAACGGCATCAGGCAGATATCTGTGCCAAAACAGACATTAGAGGTCACTGATGACAAGGCACCAGCAACAGGAACCCAGCTTGGTAGATAGCCATCTTCGATGAAATGATGCTCTGTAAACCAGACGAGATCTGCACCGATATCATCGAGCCATTTAACCTGTTCTATTATTTCCTGATAAAAATCCGGATTGGAGACACCGGAATCGGGCGGATTCCTGAAATCGTAACAAACCCCCACACGCAGATCTGGCATCACATTCTCCTAGAGTAATCTGAATTCTAGGCTAACACAGCACATTGTCTGATGCTGTAACCACTAAGGTCCGCAGGAAGTACGCTCAGAAAGCCTGACCAATCAGCCGGTAGCAGCGTGAATTCTGCTGATAAAACCATCAATGGCTCGCTTTGTGTTGACCTTTATATCGTCGAGGAGCACATAAATCACGGGTAGAAGAACCAGGGTGATCAAAGTTGAAAAGATCAACCCGCCCATGATGGTACGTGCCATAGGCAGATAGCTCGGGCCCATGCCGCCAACTCTTATATCGCCCAGCGCTAAAGGTAACAGCCCCGCCACGGTGGTGCACGTGGTCATTAGAATCGGCCTTAGCCGGTGCCTGCCACTTTCCAGGATAGCCTGCAGTCGGTCCATCCCGGAACGCCGTAACTGCATGATACGATTGAGTAGGACTATGCCGTTATTCACCACAATTCCAGCCAACAGTAACATCCCCGTTAACGCCATGGATGTAAAAGTTGTACCCGTTAGATAGAGGAACCAGAACACACCCACAACGGAAAATAGAATTGAAAACAGCACGGCTATGGGGAACAGCACAGATTCAAACAGCGCCGCAATTAACATGTAGATCAGCAGAATGGCAAAGATCGTGTTAATCACCATTTCTTCGAGCATTTCGTCATCACGATCGAATTCCTTACCCATTTCCCAGCGGTAGCCCACTGGCAGACTAAATCGCTCCATAATGGTTTCCACCAGAGCACTGGCCTCAGGTGGCGTGATTTCATCCAGGCCGAATTTAACATTGACCGTGGTTTCACGATTATCCCGCTTAATCAATCTTAACGAACTCTGAATTTCCAGATCTGCAACGGTTTTTAAGGGCACGGTACCGCCTGCGCTGAGAAAAAGTGGCGTATTCTGCAAATCGTTAAGATCTTTTTCCTGCCAGCGCCCCATTCCCATCCATATCTCAAATTCCCGCTCATTAAGCTGGTAGCCGCGATTTAGCTGTGAACCAAATGCGGTACTTACGGACCTGGCAATATCCCCTGCGGTCAGTCCCAGTTGACCGGCCTGCTCTGCTTTAACCCGTATAACGATTTCCTGGCGGCGAGACTCAGAATCTGTCCTGACATTGATCAGTCCGGGATATTGCTCGAGAGTAACCACCAGATCGTCCGCTGCGTCATTGAGTATTTCTGTAGAACTGCCAATCAGACGAACGGACAAACCGTCTTCACCGCCACCACCAAAGCCACGGTGTCGCCCACCAAATCTAACTTTGAGACCTGGCGTCTGCGGCAGGTCTTTCTGAATCATGCGTTCAATAACCTTGGGTGACACATGACTGTCTTGCAGAAGCGAAATATAAGTATGTCCTCTGTCAACTGAATAACTGCTAAACACATCGGCCACCATAAATTCTTCTTTATTATCAATAAGATAACCTTCTATCTTGTTAACAAATTGTTCAATGGCATCGAGATCCATTGAGCCTCTCATATAGTAAGTCAGGTCCAGCCGGGGGGTTTCTTCGTCCGGGTTCATATTGACTTCCAATTGCTGATAGGCCCATAAACTGCTGGCAGCAATCGCCGCGGAAATTACCAGAGACAGGAATTTTTGCCGCAATGCCAGCTGTACCACACGGGCATACTGCGTACTCAGAAAGTCGATCACCCGATGATTGGGCTCACTTACAATCGGCAAACGCGCCATGACTGAAGGCACCGTAGTCTGCGCAATAAGTAAAGAGGCGAGCAACGATACGCATAACGGTAAAGCAATATTCTGCTGAATAACCGCAACCTGCTGAACATCGGTCATAAAACTCGGCACAAAGACAATGATTGTTGTCAGGGTCCCTGCAGTAATCGCTAGCACAATATCACTCACCCCATCTTCAGCGGCGCTGAATCGGTCCTGTTCTCTCAGCCTGATTCTGTAAGCTATTGCCTCGCTCGAGACAACGGCGTTGTCGACCAATAGCCCAATGGCCAGCATCAACCCCACCAGGGACAGGATATTCAGGGTCATACCCATAAAATACATGACTCCCAGGGTGGCAAACAGTGAAAGCGGTACGGTCGCGGCGATCAGCAGGGATACCGAGATTCGTCGCAGAAACAGCATCAGTGTTACCACCGACAATAATGCCCCCAACAGACCGCTATCACGTAGGTCATTCAATGCCTTGAGTACAGTCGATGCCTGGCTATCCAGTGGTGTAAACACCATAGCCTGATAGTCCGGATTGTTTTGCATGGCTGCTATCTCTTGGTCAATAAGCGTAGACACCTCAACCAGATTAGCTTCGGGTTTCTTGAATATGGATAGGCCCAGAGACGCCTGCCCGTTGACTCTGCGCCGTTCGCTCCATTCCTGGGGTATAAAACTCACTTCAGCAAAATTCTTGAGCTTGACGTGCTTTTCTCCAAATGGGAGTGCTTGAATATCCTGCAGACTTTCAAACTGCCCCAGTGGGCGTATCCTGAGCTCCCGCGGATCCGAGTCGATCTTACCGGCAGAGAGGAAAAAATTCTCTGTTCGCAACCGGTTTTGAATTTGGAGAATATCAAGACCAAAACTTTCAACTCGCGCCGCATCAATGACCACACCAACATAGTCATTCTGAATACCAAAAAGCTCCACTGAGTTAACGCCTGAAAGGCGCTCTATGCGCATTTTCAATCCCCTTTCGAGCAGATCGTAGGCGCTGTCCTGATCCAGATCAGGTGCTGTTATCATCAAGGTCTGAACAGGTGAACTGTTCGGATCTGGTTGGTGCAACTGGATATAACGAACTTGTTCCGGTAAGCGATGACGGATATTCTCAATCAGTTCCTTAGCCTCAATACTCTTACCGGCAACATCTCGAGTAAGATCCAGCATCAAATTAATGAAGACAAAACCTGGCCGGGTGTAAGTACTCATTTCCCTTACCCCACTCATCATAGACAGGACTTCTTCAACCGGCCTGGTGACATTCTCTTCAACTTCTTCGGGCGAAGCATTCACATAAGGAATCCCTATACCGACAAAGGGTATTTCCATCTCAGGGAAAAATTCCAGGGGTAATCGCGTACTGGAAAAAATACCGATCAAGGCGAGGCCAATAAAAAACATGACGACGGTCACAGGCCTGTTAATGGCAAACCGTGCTAGTTTCATGCTCGTATGTCCATCAGGTCATAAAGTACCGGGATAACAACCGGTGTTAACAGGCCCTGTGTCTCGGGTAATCGCGTACTGGAAAAAATACCGATCAAGGCGAGGCCAATAAAAAACATGACGTGGCTCACAAGCCCTTGAATGGCAAAACGTGCTAGTTTCATGCTCGTATGTCCATCAGGTCGTAAACCACCGGAATGACCACTAGGGTCAATAAAGTTGACATTAACAGGCCGCCTATTACTGTGACCGCCATCGGTGTACGCAATTCAGCTGCCTCGCCCAGGCCCAGCGCCATGGGCAAAAGTCCCAGGACCGTGGTCAGGGTTGTCATCAGGATAGGGCGCAAACGCTGCGCTGTCCCTTCAATTAACGCTTGTCTTCGGCTAAACCCTTCCTGCCGAAGCGCATTCACACGATCAATTAACACAATAGCATTATTAACAACGATACCGACCAACAAAATGAAACCGATGAAAACCACCACTGAAACCGTCGTAGCTGTTGCCAGCAGGAATAAAATAGCACCAATCCCTGCCAGGGGTATGGTAAACATTATCACGAACGGGTGTATCAAGGACTCAAACAGCGACGCCATAACCAGATAAACCAGAATCAGAGCCAACAGCAGCGCAAACTGCAGTGAATCAAAAGATGCTTTCATTTCCTCACTCTGGCCACCCACGTAACTCTTAATACCGGGTGGATGCCCGATTGCGGCCAGCATCTCTTCAACTTCAGCTGAAGCAACTGCAAGGTCTGAATCATTACTGATGGCACTGACTATCGCGACCCGCTGCTGGCCCACACGCTGAATATCTGCGGGACCCAGGGTCTCCACTAATTCTGCCACGCTGGACAGACGAATCTGTCTAACAGACTCCGGGTTTATGACCAGGTTTTCGATATCACTTTTAGAGTCTCGCTCCTGCTCCGCGACTCTCAAGCGGATATCCACCTTTCTATCATCCCAACTGAACTCAGTGGGCACATCGCCCCTGACCTTCTTGACAATCCGATTGGCAATATCGGGCACTGTCAGGCCCAAGGCCGCTATACGGTCCTGGTCGAACCGAACCTGCAACTCAGGATAGCCTGCCACCATGCTCGATTCGACATCGACAAAACGATCAGAAGCTTGCAATTCATTAACCAGTTCGTCTGCCACTGATTTAATATCCTGCAGATCGGTGCCACTGATTTCAATCTCAAGGGGTGTCGAGAATGTAAACAACTGCGGGCGCTCCATGGTGTATTGCAGCGCCGGAATATCATCAAGTATCCCTCTGACATAAGCCATGGCGGCTGCTTCTGAACCTCGATCATCTGCATCTGTCAGGACAATATTTAATTCACCAATATTCTCACCACCGCTGACCGCTGATGCATCAAGACGCCCTCCTGTACCGGAAACAGCATAACTGCGCGCTACCCTGCCAGAATTGTTCATGCCCGCCTGTAACCGCGCCATTATCTGGTCAGTAACCTCAAGCCGGGTACCTGGTGGTAATTCTATATCAACCCTGAATTCTCCTTGCGAGACTTCAGGAATCAGTTCAACCGACAAGCGAGGCAGTAGCAGAACCGTGGTCAGTAACATCAATAAACTCAAGCCTACGGTCACTAATCTCTGATCTAGGGCTACCACCAGTAATTTCCCATAGAATCGCGCGAGTAACCCATAGCCCATATCAAATAACAGAAGTAAGGGATCCAATAAAAACCTCTGCACTAAAGCAAAGCTTTTAATAACCAGGACAAACAGAAAACTCAGCGGGATTATGATGAGGTACGAAAATACCCACTTTAAACTCTCTAGGAGATAGGAAAGCAAACGCTTTAGCCTACTATCCGATGTGATGTCAGACTCATGACTGTCTGGCGGAAATTCTTCTGATTTAGCTGAGCTCAGTGCTGAAAGCATGGGAATCAGTGTCAGCGCAAGTACCAGAGAAACCAGTAGTGCAAAAGTCACGGTTAAAGCTTGATCCTTGAACAATTGCCCGGCGATGCCTTCTACGAATGCCAGGGGCAGAAATACAGCAATGGTGGTCAAGGTTGAAGCCAGGACAGCACCAGAGACTTCAGAGGCGCCCTGCTCAGCCGCCTGCTTCTCCGGCTGGCCTTGATCTGAGCGGCGGGCAATATTTTCCAGGACGACAATGGCGTTATCCATCAACATGCCCACGGCCAGTGCTATACCGCCCAGGCTCATGACATTCAGGGTAATATCATAGCTTCGCATCAGTGAAAATGTCACCAGCACGGAGGCCGGGATGGTCGCCGCCACGATCAGCGTTGGCCTGATTTTTCTGAGGAAAAAATAAAGCACCAATATCGCCAGAAAAGCACCCTGGATCGCGGCCGATTTCACTTCACTGATGGCGGCCTCGATGAAAGCTGACTGGTCATAAATCGTGGTCAATTCCATCCCGGGTTCAAGGCTTTCTGTCAATTCTTCCAGAGCATCCCGGATCGAAGCGGCCACGGCCACAGTGTTAGCATCGCCCTCCTTGTACAGCGACACCTCAATGGCTTCACTGCCATTCACTCGCATGACCACGTCACGCTCCCGCTGGCCTTCCTCAACCTGCGCGACATCTTTGAGCCTGAGGATATTGCCCTTTTTCTGAAATATAATAGTATTTCGAATGTCCTCGATGGTGGCAAACTGATTGAGTGTTCGAACCAGGTACTCCTGCCCGCCATCCTTCAGAGTTCCCCCTGACAGATTGACATTTGTAGCCTTAAGCTTCTGTCCCAGGGCCTGCACGGTAATATTCAATTGCGCCAGCTTTTCCTGGTCTACAAAAATAGAAATCTCGTCTTCATAACCACCAGCGACAATGGCCGCAGCAACACCCGGAACCGCGTCAAGTTTTCGTTTGAGGTACTCATCTGCGAAACGGCGTAACCGCTGCAGCTCTTTTACGGGATCAGAGGTTCTATGTTCACGAGTCAATGTCAGGCGGTAAATAGGGTCAAGGTTAGGGTTCAGCCGCAATAAGACGGGCTTTTCAATCTCTATAGGCAGCCTGACCAGATCAAGCTTTTCTCGTACCTCAATGGACGCCATATCCATATCGGTTCCCCATACAAATTCAAGTACCACATCGGACCGACCGGCTGCCGATATGGAGTGCATCTTACGTACACCACCGGCCACACCCACCCTCTGCTCAATACGTCGTGTAATCTGTTCCTCTATCTCAGCAGGTGCAGCGCCCTCGAATTCAGTGCGGATGGTCAGCGTTGGGTAGGTAAGTTCGGGAAGCAGATTTAGACCGAGACGATCTAATGAAATAGCGCCAAACATCATCGCGCCGAAGGTCGCCATGAAGATGGTAACCGGTCTACTGATTGAAAAGCCTGCGAGGGACAAGACCTGGCCCTAATTCACGACAATGCGAACACTGGTGCCTTCTCGCAAACTACTCTGACCCCGTGTAACGACCTGATCCCCTTCACTTAAGCCATCAACGACTTCGATCAGTTCACCCATCAGATAGCCGGTGGTAACGGCCTGTATCACTGCCAGACCCTCTTTAATCATAAACACACTCTGCTCATCACGCTGTATAATGATTGCTTCTCTGGCGACCAGCAGGGCATTTTCATGGGAATCAAAAAGGACTTCCACCCGCGCAAACATACCTGGCTTAAGCAGATCCAGTTCATTCTCTAGCCTGACCGTGACCCGAACCGTTCCGGTATCGGCATCAATCTGCGGGGATACTCGATCAATATAGCCAATAAATTCTGCCCGTTCGAGGGCATCTATACGGACCTTGGCAACTTGATTGGCTTTTAGCTTGGATAATTCTCTTTCCGGTATATTTAATACTGCTTCAACAATATCCGCTCTTTTGAGTTCAAAAGCTGCTGTATTTGGTGTCAGCGTATTACCCAGTTTGATGTGGCGCAGGGTAATAACACCATCAATCGGTGCCCTGATGGTTGCTTCTTCCAAGTCATGCAATTGTAACGCCAGCGAGGCCTGTTCGCGTTCCAGATTAAATCTGGCCTGATCGTGAGCATCCGGGGAAATCATATTACGCTTAAATAATTGCTCAGCACGGTCAAATGCCCGCTGCAAACTCTCCAGATTCGTTTGCGTTCGATTAACTTCCAAAGAAAGGCGTCTCGTATCCAACTGCGCAAGGGCCTGGCCTTTTTTAACTAAAATACCTTCTTCCACGAAGATAGCTTCTACAATTCCCTGTGTTCGCGCCACCACCACAGCCTCTTCAACCGCCGTTAGAGTGGCTGTACTGGAATAATAAGCATCCAGCCTGCCTCGTTCCACAGCCGCTGTACTCACTGGTACTGGCCGCGCGCTGAACTTGCGCTTTAACGCATCTTTTTCTGTCTTGCTTTGCCGCTTGTTGGGTTCCTTATCTCGATCTGATGCCTGCTTAGCACTGCTGGCATCACTGCCACCCATGTCACCCTCGTCATCGGCACAGCCGAACAAGGTAGCAATCAGCACCAGAGACAATAAGATTTTCAATATTCCACCCATAACTAGGTCTTGCTTTGATCTCAGATGATTATACCCAATCGAAGCGTACTATTTCTTGAATTTTCGATAGTCTGCAGCAATCGTGAGATGAACCGCTGCTGGCACCAGTTTCAAGCACAAAAAAGTTACCGGCCCGCAAACTAGCCTTCTTCAATTAATCTGCTTTATTTAATCTTCTTCAATAATGATGGCGGTACCGGTTACCAGCAGTTCGGCCGCTCCTCCCATAACTACACTGGTCGTAAATCGAATGGAAACCACCGCATTTGCACCAAGCAGTCGAGCACCAGGGTTCTCAGACCCGCCATAATGTCCCGCCCCAGATGACGTGCTCGAACTGTATTTCCCTGAACCAGGCCCAGCGTACGAATAGCCGGTCTAGACGCAATAGACTCCGCGGTACTGATAATCATCTTTCCACCTCCTGGTAGGGATCACTTTTCCTTTTAGAATAACGCTGATAGGCGACCACTGAAAACAATGTGCTCATCCCCACCAACAAGGCCATTGCCGCCATTTTAGTGAAATCTAATTCTTCCGGATCCTGAATAAACGAAACTAAGCCATGCCCGGCAAGCGCAATATAGCCGCCAATACAAAGCACCATGGCAACAGCTGTCAGTACGACATACAACCTTCTATTTAAAGTAGATTGTGATGAAACCATCACAACCTCTTGTAAATTCATATTTTGAAAAGAAGGTAAGCCACTCATATGTTCTCGACACTGAACGCACCTCGACAGGTGTGCCTGAACCTCATTAATATCACTGCTGTTCAGCTCCTGGTTTAATAGCCCTGGTAACATTGGTTTAACCCTGCTGCAGTCAGACATAAACCCTCCTGATAATAAGTCAATTCAATCGTTTGACGGAACTGGCCAGCGACCCATAGCATCGCCTGTTTCCCTTGGGGGAAAAAGAAGAAATCAACCCTCTTTAGTGCTGGACACTGCTCCCTGACAACAGCCTAGTGCGTGCTAAACGCTTTTCTGTTAAGCGCTTTACTGTGAAGCGCTTTACAATTAAACGCTTTACTATTACATGAAAGCACGCTCACTCTGCGACTGCCTGCAGGCTCACTTGTCTCCGGTAGTCTGCCGAGGCTATATATACTTGCCAGCCGTGCATCTTTCGGGCCTTTTTGCCCGAGCTGGATCATCGAAACCCCTGCATTACAAAAAAGCCTGCAATTCAGCAGGTTAAAGACGTGAAAATAACCCCTTCATGCATTAATCTTAGCCAATCCGTTAATTTCCAGGCCTGTTAACCATGATTCCATCACTTGCAGTTTTTGACTCCAGGCCTTTTCAGACCGATCGACTGATACATTATCGCTACTCGGCCAATAATAATGAAGCGTAGACAATTCCTATCTAATCTGGCGCTGGCAACGACCACAGCGGGGCTGCTGCCTGAATCCACGGCCAGCACAAATAACCTGGCCAGCTCAAAAAAGGTAATGAAGCCAGTCCTTGCCAGACGGCTGCAGTCAGGCATGAACATTGGCGTTATCGCGCCATCGAGCAACACCTGGGAGAATCAAGACGTCGAATATGCCCTGGATGTGGTTCGCTCTCTGGGCTTTAATGCGGTCGCCGGTAAACACCTTTACAAGCGCCATGGCTACCTAGCCGGCAGCGACAACCAAAGGGCTGAAGACGTCAATCGGATGTTTGCAGATCCTGATATCCACGGTATTTTCTGTTCCCGGGGCGGTTACGGCGCGTCCCGAATCCTACCTATGCTCAACTACAACGTAATCAGGTCAAACCCCAAAGTATTGTTAGGTTATAGCGATATCACCGCCCTGCACCTGGCAATCAATGGCATCACGGGATTGATCACCTTTCATGGACCCATAGCTGGCCAGCAGTTCACCGACTATACCTATCAAGAGTTCAGCCGCATCATCATGCGGGGTGAACATCCGACCTCGCTGGCAGCCCCTCCCAGGTTTCCCCAGGTCCCTGGTCAGGCCGAACGACACAACCGAATAACCCGGTTTGTTCTGGGCAAGGCGACGGGGCCCCTGGTTGGCGGCAATCTGAGCCTGGTAACCAGTCTGATGGGCACCCCCTATGAGCCCGATTTCAGGGGGAAAATACTGTTTTTGGAAGACGTCAGTGAAGCACCGTACAGCGTAGACAGGATGCTTACACAGCTATGGCTGGCGGGTGTTTTCAGCCAGATCAATGGCCTGATATTTGGCAAGTTCACCGACTATGAGGCAGATGCACCGAGCATCAGCATGGAGGCCGTCCTTGAACAGCGATGCGAAGGGCTTTCCATCCCGGTTATGCGTGGCTTGATGATTGGTCATGTGGATGACCAGAGCATAATACCAGTCGGCGCAAATGCCGAACTTGATGCTGATGCAGGAACCCTGACACTGCTCGGCCGGGCCCTTATCTGAGCTAGCTGAAAACACGCCTTCAATCACCTTTGCTCAGCCTCGGCCATCCCTATCAGAATAATCAACCTGCCCGAGTAATTCCCAGAGCTGTAGCTGCGACTGACTGTATTGCAATTTGAACTGACCTGCCCCGCCCCTGTGCCATTAGCCAGGCAGACAGATCGGCTGTTTGCAGCGGGCTTCGCAGGCTTACCAGCTTAGTACGGTCAACAGATGTAAGGCGCAGGCTGATTCGCTCACGTGTGCCCCATTCAGTCAGCACCGTTACCCACAGTGCAAGTGGTTCCTGCTTAACCTCACCAATACGGCCCGAGACAAGTTCAACCTGGCTCTGATCACAGGCCAGGCCGGGTGGCGGTTGGATTCTAATTGCATGGGCCTCAGCACAGAGACCCGCTGTGTTGACAGCCAGCAGCAATCCGGCAAAAGCAAAAGCTAGACTGCTGTTAACCTGTTCCCACACGGTCTTAAGGCGCGCCTTGGCGCTGGGAGCGCAGATGGCGAACGGGGTAAAACCTTAAAGTTAACGCCAAAATAATCAGATTAAATTGCATGTTTCTTCTTCTCTTGTACTAGTTTTCATATTTTATTTGAATTTTTTAATATTCTTTCTCCTATGGAATAGAGCCTATGAATATGTTCATAACTTTTAAGTCCAGATCTAGCCAGCCAGACCGAGTAGCCTGGCCTGGATAGGACGGGCCAAGGTAAGTGAGACATCCAGATTGATTGCGAGAACCTGAAAAATTTTACTGAAATAGTAGTTTAAGCATAGAAAACTCACCCCTGAATACGAGGGGTCCTTGATTTAGTCGTAACAGCCCTTACAATTGCACATCTAACAGTGAAGAAAACCCACAGGAGGTTCCGTATGGCAGATGCCAGGTTTATTGACCAAGCACATTCACCGAGCACCCTTTCAGGACATAAAGTGTTGCGCCAAACTTACACCTTATTGGCCATGACTCTCGTCTGGAGTGCCTTAACGGCGGTTGCCTCAATGATGATCAACCCACCTCTCATGATTGCAATGGCCTGCCTGCTGGGTAGCTTTGGGATGCTATTTTTCCTCCGCCGAGTCGCCAATAGTGCCAAAGCACTGTACTGGGTATTCGGCTTCACCGGTTTAATGGGTTTTGCACTTGGCCCTATGTTAAACAATTATGTGATGAGTTCTGCGTCAGGATCTTTTCTTATCTTTCAGGCACTGGCGACCACGGGTGCTATATTCCTTTCGCTATCAGGTTATACGCTGATCTCCAAAAAAGACTTCTCTTTTATGGGTGGATTCCTCATGGTAGGTCTGTGGGTTCTTGTCGGGGCTATCGTGTTCAATCTGATCGCTGGCCTCATGGGGTACCCAATTTCTGGTTTGCACCTGGCTATTTCATCCATGGCCGTGGTCATATTCTCCGGGTTGATCCTGTTTGATACCAGCAGAATACTCAATGGTGGCGAAACCAACTACATTATGGCGACGGTAAGTCTGTACCTGAATATCTACAACCTGTTTATTCACCTGCTGGCTCTCTTTGGCTGGGCTGACGACTAACTGCCAACTAACAAGATGAACCGGCCAGGCCGAATAGCGTCAGCGGTTCATCGTTAACAGCTGAGCACCAGGAAATAAGCACCCATGAAGTTCATGCTTGCTGTACTCGGCGACCCCCTCCACAGCCAGGGCCCCATAACAGCTTATCGATTTGCTGAGGCTGCTGTTACCGCTGGCCACACAATTCATCGGGTATTTTTTTACCAGGGTGCTGTGCTGGTCGCCAATGATCTGGCCGAGCCACCCCAAGATGAAATCTCGATAACGGAATTATGGCAACGCCTGGCAAGTGAAAACAGCATAGAACTGATGGCCTGCATTGCCTCAGCCAGTAGACGCGGTATTTTCGATGAAGATGAAGCGGTACGTTACGAAAAGCCGACCAGTTCAATCAGCTCCGGATTCATTATCGGCGGCCTGGGACAACTCATGGAGGGTATCCTGGTGGCCGACAGAACTGTCACGTTTGGATCCTGATATGCAAAGACTGCTCATCCTGATCACCAAAAGGCCTTATCACTCAATTGCGTCTCAGGAAGGCCTGGATGTTATCCTTGCGGCTTCTGTTTTCACCGAGTGCAGTGTTTTGTTCCTAAGTGATGGGATATTGCAGTTACTGCCCGACCAAAAAGCCAACGATACTAAAATCAAGGTCTTTACGCGGGGTTATGCTGCCCTGCCTGACTATGGCGTTGAACGGTTCTACTGCCAGTCGAGCGATCTGGAAAAATGGTCACTGGATAGTAAAATGCTTATGCTCGAGCCGATCTCACTATTACCATCTGAAATAAACCCGCTCATTCGAAGTTTCGATAAAGTACTGAATTTATAATGCTACTACACACTTTCAATACACCTGAAGCCTTCAGCCAGCACCGCCAGCGCATCAATATTGAAGATAAGGTCCTGTTTATTGAAGATGGCGTCTACAGTTCTAATCAAACCCTCGACATTCAATGTAAGCGGGTAATGGCGCTGGCAGAGGACTGTCAGCTACGCGGCATTGTCCCTGCTGAATCAGTCCAGCTCATTGATTACAATGACTGGGTACAACTCTGCACAGAAGTTGACAATCACCTCAGCTGGTATTAACGCATGATTGCTGCACGAGATAGCGAAGGTTTTCTTAAAAGGCTAAAAGACTGGAATGAAACTACGGCCCAGCAGATAGCCGATGACTATAATATTACTTTATCCGCGGCTCACTGGCAGGTTATCGCCCTGGTCCGCAATTACTTCAACACATACGGCCTGTCCCCCACAACGCGGGTAACTGTCAACCTCTTGAAACAGTCGCTGGGCACAGATACTGGCAGCATTTATCTGATGAAGCTGTTTGGCGGTCGGCCGAGAAGAGCGCTTGCGCAGATAGCCGGCTTACCCAAACCTACCGATTGTGATTGAACCGCTTATTCAGGAGGACTTAGCCCTGGCTCATGGCGCTGACTCGGTGCAGAAACCACGTCGCCAACGATAATCAGCGTTGGCGAGGCCAGTTGCGCCTCGATAACGAGCTTGCTCACGGTATCAAGGCTACCTATGACCATTTTCTGTTCTGCTGTTGTACCTTTTGATATGACCGCGACCGACGTGTCCTGGCTCATGCCATGTGCAATGAGATTCTTACAGATGTCGGCCAAACCTGCCAGGCCCATATAAAAAACCAGCGTCTGCCCGGGTGAAACAAATTCCTGCCAGGGGAGTTGAACCTGACTATTCCTGGGATGGCCGGTAATGAACCGTACTGATTGCGCGTAATCTCGGTGAGTCAGTGGGATGCCAGCATAAGCGGCGCAACCGGATGCAGCTGTGATACCGGGGACGACCTGGAAAGGCACACCGGCTTCTACTAACTCTTCAAGTTCCTCTCCGCCGCGCCCGAAGATGAAAGGATCTCCCCCTTTCAAACGGAGCACCCGCTTGCCTTCCATGGCCAGACGCACCAGCAGTGCATTAATCGATTCCTGTGAAGTCGAAAGATAACCACTACGTTTGCCGACAAATTCGTATTGTGCATCCCGGCGTGCACGTCCAAGAACGGCTTGAGAAACCAGATTATCGTATAGAATCACATCTGCCTTCTGCATCAGTTGAAGCGCCTTGAGTGTCAACAGATCCGGGTCACCCGGCCCGGCACCAACGAGATAGACTTCTCCGGTTACTGCTGGCGCCTCGTGCAGATAGGCCTCGGCTGCAGAGAAATCCCCGCGTTGGGCGAGCTCATGACCCGGACTCGACATGAATTTTTCAACAACCCTACGACGCAACTGAACATCCGAGAAACGCTTTTTAAGCGCTGGCCTGGTCTCCTTTAGAAACTGAGCAAGTCTTGCTATACCTTCCGGCAGATAGCCTTCCATCATCTCCCTTATACTTCGAGCCAGGACTGGAGAAGCGCCGCTGGTTCCTACTGATATAAGGACAGGGCTACGATCAATAATCGCGGGAAATATAACGCTGCAGAGATCAGGCGCATCTACAACGTTGACAGGCGTTCCCTTTGCTCTGGCTGCTGCTGCCACGCTGCTATTGACCTGATTGTCACTGGTTGCTGCCACGACCAGACAAACCCCCTGCAGGTCTGCAGAGTCAAAATTTCCCACCCGAAATTCATGTTGATCACCCAGGGCTAGCACCTTATTGCTGAACTGCGGCGCTACAAAAAGGATATCCGCGCCAGCCCTGGTCAAGAGCGTGGCCTTATTGAAGGCCAGATCCCCACCACCAACAATGAGTACCCGATCGCCCTCCAGCTTAAAATGTAGGGGCAGATAATCCATCAGACATCTCTAAAAAGAACAGCCTTCCCACCCATATACGAATGCAATACTGCTGGTATGGCAATACTGCCATCTCGCTGCTGGTAATTCTCCATCACAGCGATCAGCGCACGCCCTACTGCAACACCGGAGCCATTAAGCGAATGCAGCAATTCTGGTTTGCCTGTTCTGCTATTGCGCCACCTCGCCTGCATTCTCCTTGCCTGGAAATCTAAATAATTACTACACGAAGATATTTCCCGGTAGGCATCCTGGCCGGGCAGCCAGACTTCCAGGTCGTATGTCATTGCTGAAGCAAACCCCAAATCCCCACCACAAAGATTAACCACTCGATAAGGCAATTCTAATTTCTGTAAAACGACCTCAGCATGATGGGTCAAAGCCTCGTGCGCCTGGGCACTATCCTCAGGGCGAAGCAATTGTACTAATTCAACTTTTTCAAATTGATGTTGACGAATCATGCCTCGCGTATCCCTGCCATAGCTACCTGCCTCACTTCTAAAACAGGGCGTGTGACATACAAATTGCAGGGGCAACTGATCTTCTGAGACGATCACATCCCTAAGTAGATTGGTGACCGGAACTTCTGCTGTGGGTATAAGGTAGAAATCTTTTTCGCCCTCCAGCTTGAACAGGTCCTCTCCGAATTTAGGTAACTGACCGGTACCTCGCAGTGATTCGCTATTAACGATGTAAGGCACATAGACCTCTTCATAACCATGCTCGTTGACATGTAGGTCCAACATAAATTGAGTCAGTGCCCGATGTAGCTGCGCCAATTCACCTCGCAGGGTAACAAACCGGGAGCCGGTCACCTTTGCGGCTACTTCAAAATCCATGCTATGACCCTGCTCACCCAGGGCTACATGGTCCAGCACAGGAAAATCAAAGCTACCGGGTTCGCCCCATCGTCTTATCTCAACATTATCATCCTCTGTTTTCCCCACAGGAACACTTGCATCAGGAATATTTGGAATCGCCAACACCAGGCTCTGAAATTGCTCAGAAACCGACTCAAACTGAGTCTTTTGTTCCGCAAGACGTGCTCCAAGATCAGCAACCTGCGCTAGCAGTGGCGCTACATCCTCACCTTGTGCTTTAGCCTGACCTATCATTTTGGACTGTTTGTTGCGCTCTGCCTGAAGCACTTCAACCGCCATCTGCGCAGATTTACGCTCGGCCTCCAGCGCTTCGACTTGACTGACGTCAAGGTTGAAGTATTTCTTTTGCAGCCGAACGGCAACATCGTCAAGTTCTGTGCGCAGTAATTTTGGATCGAGCATCTGAATTGCCCTGAAATTTGAAGCGCACAGTTTACCTGAACCAATAGAGCAAGTCAGTGATTAATGAGTATCCTGGTCAGAAATACGCCCACGGCAACAGCCAGCAAACAGACCAGAACACTAGCCAGAATGTAACCCAGTGCTAGAGCCCAACGACCGTTGACAATGAGCATATAAGCCTGGAGTGAGAAGGTCGAAAAGGTTGTGAAGGCACCGAGCAAGCCGGCCAATGTAAAGTCGCGCCAGGGGTCGCCCAACAGTTGCCGTTCGACCAGCAGCACGTAACAAATCGACATGAGAAAACAGCCTAGGACATTCACTGTGAAAATTCCAAGAGGGAATTCTGATCTCGACTGGGCCGTGATGGCGCTGGCCAATGCGTGCCTTAAAACAGCACCCAAAGCTCCACCGAAAGATACCGCTAGCCAATCCATCGTTAACTTTCTCCTGACGGATATCGTTTCATCTTACTCGCTTTATTCTGACTACGAAGATAGTTCAGTTTTTCACCAATCTTAAGCTCCAGACCCCGGTCAACAGGGATGTAATACTGCTGCTCACTCAAATCTTCTGGAAAATAATTTTCGCCAGGAACAAAGGCATCCTGGTGATCATGAGCATACTGATATTGCTCACCGTAGCCCATCTTTTCCATCATCTCGGTTGGTGCATTTCGAAGGTGGAGTGGTACTTCCAAGGAGCCGAACTTTTTGACATCCGCCTTTGCCTGATCCAGTGCCAGGTAAACGGCATTACTCTTGGCTGCGACGGCAAGGTAAACTATCGCCTGGGCAATTGCCAGCTCACCTTCCGGGCTACCCAACCTTCTCTGCACATCCCAGCTATTCAAGGCAATCTGCAAGGCCCTCGGGTCAGCATTACCCACATCTTCGCTGGCCATACGAACGACTCGGCGGGCGATATAGAGCGCATCACAGCCTCCATCTAACATGCGCGCAAACCAGTAAAGTGCAGCGTCAGGTGATGAGCCACGCACAGCTTTATGCAAGGCCGATATCTGCTCGTAGAATACATCGCCACCTTTATCAAAACGCCGCGTACTCTCACCAAGAATAGGCCCTAGCTGATCAAGTCGAATAGTGTCATCCGGGGCTGAATCAGCCGCAATTTCAAGAAGATTCAAGGCAAGCCTGGCATCACCCTGAGCACTACTGGCAATCGCCTTAAGTGCCTTGGTTTCTGCTTTGATTCCGGAATCACCGATTCGAGGCAAAGCTCCCTCAAGCAGGGTCAGCAGCGCTTCTTCATCAATCGACTGTAATCGATACACGCGCGCCCGAGATAACAGTGCATTATTCAACTCAAACGATGGATTTTCCGTAGTAGCGCCAATGAGTATAACGGTACCATCCTCTACGTGCGGCAGGAAGGCATCTTGTTGACCTTTGTTGAAACGGTGAACTTCATCAACGAACAATATTGTCTTACGGCCCTGAGTTGCCACCTGCTTAGCCATTGTGACGACATTTCTGATTTCCTTAATGCCACTTAAAACCGCCGATATGGACACAAACTCTGCATCTGCATATTGCGCCAGGAGCCGGGCCAGGCTGGTTTTCCCCGTTCCTGGCGGGCCCCAGAATATCATCGAATGTAGTTGACCCTGTTCGATGGCCAGCCTGAGCGGTCTGCCACTCGCCAGCAGATGGCTCTGGCCAACAAAATCTTCAAGTCTTTGTGGCCTGAGACGAGCTGCCAGAGGCTGAAACTGCGTTTGGGATTCAAATAAATTCATGGTCGATAATCAATGACATCTACATCAGCAGGAACTTCAAAATGAAACAGGGAAAGGGGTACTTCCCCGTTATACTCCAGGATCCGTATCTCCATTTCAAGATATTGGCCCGATAGTGCCAGAACACGAATCCCGACAGGAAGCCCATCCTTAAAGTGCAGGCTGAGGTTGCGAAAAAATGCATCCTGACGAACAGGCGACAGTACAAATACCTCTTCCAGTTCGTCACGGTACAAATCAATATTGTAAGCGGTTTCAAGGTCGATATCGGATCTGGCCAGTAGCAGAACCGGTGATACCGTCGGATCCGAACTCGCGGAATGAATGATGACCTGTTCCAGCAAGGCATCAAATTCCCAGAGACTCCTGCCATCAGAAACCAGCAGTGGGTTCAGATCATCCGCTGGCTCCAGGCGAAACCGGCCCGGCTGCTTTAACCAGAACTTGCCCGTCTGACTCATCACGGCATTATCCGCAGCACGTTGACTGTACAAGGCCTCGAGATCGTGAATCAATCCAAGATGCCGCTTTAATAAACCCGCAGGATCACTATCAAGCACTTCTTCGGTTGCGCCATTGAACGGAGAAAGCCCCAGTATAACCAGCCCTACAATCAGGCTAATCTGGCGGCGCATGGGCTAACACCTCTCGCGAGCCATTGGTATTCATTTGACTGACAACCCCAGCTTGTTCCATTTCTTCTACCATCCTGGCAGCCCGGTTATAACCTATGCGTAACTTTCGTTGAACCGACGAAATAGAAACCCGACCTGAAGAGGTCACAAAAGCGACCGCCTCATCATATAATGGGTCTGCTTCTCCCTGCCTGTCATCTCTGCTGCCGGCTTTGCCCGGTAGCAGCTCAGAATCCGTTAGACCATCTAAAATAACGTCAAGATAATTGGGCTCAGCTAGTGTTTTCCAGCTTTCCACGACGCGATGTACTTCATCATCGTCTACAAATGCGCCGTGAACTCTTACAGGAATCGGTGTTCCCCCGGGCATGTACAGCATATCGCCATGGCCTAGCAGTTGTTCAGCCCCGCCCTGATCCAGAATCGTTCTGGAATCAACCTTACTGGAAACCTGGAAACCGATCCGGGTGGGCACATTTGCCTTAATAAGACCGGTAATTACGTCTACCGAAGGTCGCTGCGTCGCCAGAATCAAATGTATGCCCGCTGCCCTGGCTTTCTGAGCAATACGGGCAATGAGTTCCTCTACCTTTTTACCAACTATCATCATCAGGTCTGCAAATTCATCAATGACGACAACAATAAAAGGCAGTGTTTCCAATTCATCGGGGGATTGCATTTCCTCTTCGGAAAGAGGATCAGGCACCCAGAAAGGATCTGTTAGCGGCTCACCTGCTTTGATCGCGTCTTTCACCTTACGATTGAATCCACCGATATTACGCACGCCAAGCGATGCCATCAGGCGATAGCGCCGTTCCATTTCTGCAACACACCAGCGAAGCGCATTAGCCGCATCCTTCATGTCGGTAACCACCGGTGTTAACAAGTGGGGAATACCTTCGTAAACTGCTAGTTCAAGCATTTTAGGATCGACCATAATCAACCGGACATCTTCTGGCGAGGCCTTGAACAAAATCGAAAGTATCATGGCATTTAAGCCGACTGACTTCCCTGACCCGGTTGTACCTGCCACCAGTAGGTGAGGCATTCTTGCCAGATCAACGACGACGGGCTCACCTGCAATATCGTGGCCCAGCGCAAGCGACAAAGGAGACAGGGACAGGTCATAAGCTTTCGAGGATAATACCTGGCTTAGCCGGACTATTTGTCTATCTTCGTTGGGTATTTCTATTCCGACCACAGGTTTACCAGGCACCACCTCCACCACCCGAACGCTGATTACGGCCAGGGACCGTGCTAGATCTTTGGCTAGCCCAGAGATCCGACTCACTTTTACTCCGGGTGCTGGCTGTATTTCAAAGCGGGTAATCACCGGTCCAGGAAATACCGCCACCACCGCTGCTTCAACACCATAATCCAGGAGCTTCAATTCAAGCAGCCTGGACATCGCTTCTAGATCCTGAGAAGAATAACCCCGCTGCTTAGTGGCATCATTAATGTCCAGGAGACTTAGTGCTGGCAGGCCTTCTACTGTTTGCATTGTAAAAAGGTTACCTTGTTTTTCGCGTGCTGCCCGCTCACTGAGTTCTGGCTCTCCTTTTTCAGGCGGCTGAATAACCAGGGGTATCCTGGCCTGCTCCAGTTCAACATGTTTTTCGAGAGCAATTCGCCGAGCTTTGGTCGTCCGCTGGGCCTTTGAGGCCGCCAGGCGATGATTTCTGAAGCGGTGCCAGCGATCCCGTATAACGTCATATAGCTGTAGGGTAAATCGTCCAGTGGTATCTAGAACGGCCACCCAGGAAATATCTATCAGCAAGGTCAGGCCAATAAGGAAAACCAGCACCAGGGTCAAAGTCGCCCCAGGGTACCCCAGCAAAGGCACAAGAAGCTCTTTCGTAGCATTCCCCACTAAACCACCACTTCCCTCGCGGAATTCAAGGCCAGCACCATAAAAATGCATTCTGCACAAAGTAGCACCGCTGATAACACCCAGTACCAGCCCCATTCCCTGAACAATCAACAACGCGGGATCAAAAATCGGATTAATACGTTTCGACAAGACCTGCCGCAAAATATGAACCGCTAGAAGCAAAGGAAATACAAATGCCATCAAACCAAAAATAGCAAACACCACATCGGCAAACCAGGCACCCGAAGGCCCCATGATATTGCTCACCTGATGACTGATCCCTGTGAAGGTCCAGCTCGGATCGAACGGATCAAAACTGAACAACGCACAGGTCAGATAGATGCAAATTGCTATCTCAACCAAAATCATCCCTTCTCTTAATCGAGACAGCAACAGATCCCAGATCGTGCTCTGATCTGGTGATGCCGAACTCCTCTTTCCTTTTGATTGCGCCACGCCATCTCCCCACTTCCAGATTCTAGTCCTTAGCGGTCTAATTTATGGATTGGAATATCTATAAATTTCATGGTGTTAGATCATATCTCGAGTACCCGAGGATTGTAATCAAAACTTCATTATTTTCAGTTGTAACTACAACCTGTCTTTCGAATGAAGTACCATAACCCACTTTAGTGAATTGAGAGTACGATGGCAGGACCAATCCATGCCCGGACAATAGCGCCGATCCGGGATCAAGCAAATTTACCGGTCTGCCCGAAATTCACCCGGAAAATCCTAGTTCAAGAAAATCATGAACTGCCGTTACACTTGCACTAGGCCAGGCATGCAGTTCGATACCCGCGCCTTTACGAGAGGCGTGCAATAAAACTGGGATTGCATCACGCTGCAGTAACCCAGCGCATCAATCCTGCCAGCATAGCCTGAGCAGGCCACAGTATAATAGGCACAGCACCACAAGTTGAAGAGGTAAGCATGGAAGTCCGTCATAACAAACTACTCATTATCGGCTCGGGCCCAGCGGGTTTAACCGCTGCCATATATGCAGCAAGAGCCAACCTAAAGCCCATCGTGATAACGGGTATAGAAACCGGCGGGCAACTCACTACCACGACAGATGTGGATAACTGGCCCGGTGATATCTCTGGTCTGCAGGGCCCGGAATTGATGGCACGCATGCAGCAGCATGCCGAAAGGTTTGAGACTGAAGTCATTTATGACAATATCAATCATTGCGACTTGTCCCAGAAACCCTTCCAGTTTTTTGGAGACCAGGCCACTTACAGTTGTGATGCTGCAATCATCACAACCGGCGCTTCGGCGCGCTATCTGGGACTGGCCTCAGAAGAAGCTTATAAAGGTAGGGGCGTCAGTGCCTGCGCGACCTGTGACGGCTTCTTTTACAAGAAGCAAAAAGTCGCTGTGATCGGAGGTGGTAACACTGCACTTGAAGAGGCCCTGTATCTTTCCAACATTGCCTCTGATGTGTACCTGGTTCATCGTCGTGACCAATTTAGAGGAGAAAAGATACTTCAGGATCGTGTTTTGGGTAAAGACAACATTCATGTGGTCTGGAATGCCGTCCTGGATGAGGTTTTAGGGGATGATACCGGCGTCACCGGAATGCGGATCCTACAATTGCAGGATAATAGCCGCAAAGATATTGACCTGCACGGCGTTTTTATAGCTATTGGCCACACCCCTAATACCCATATTTTTGCAGACCAGTTGAACATGAATGGGGGCTACATTGAAGTACAGTCAGGCTTATCTGGCCTGGCGACCGCTACCAGCGTACCTGGAATTTTTGCAGCAGGCGATGTTGCTGATCAGGTTTACAGACAAGCCGTAACCTCCGCAGGCTTTGGCTGCATGGCCGCACTGGATGCAGAAAAATACCTGGAAAGCCTCAACGCTTGATACCCGGCAGCTAGGATCTGAGCCACCAACGCTACCCTGCAAAGCACTTGCTGCCGAGCCAGGCAGGGTTTAACCAGGGAACCAGAAGCGTACCATAGCGTGCTTGTCTTTTATCCGTTAATGTCAAATTAATTTACCCTTATACTTCATATAATAATCATAACTATTTGATTATATTATAATTATAAGACAAGTAAGGCATTTTAGAAACAGAAATAATCTGCTCTGACGACGAGCCTATAAAAAACAGCTTTAATAAGGCAATCCTGGATAAAATCCCAGATTGTATAAGGTAACATGTAGATAATAAAACAACCCGCGGGCTAAACTCAGGTAACAGCAACTACTTTATCAAAGGGTTCTGACTGGCTCATCAACTTGAAAACAGACAATGACCTTCGTACAAATTCTCGATTCTGAAATCAGTCCCTTCCCTGACATCAATCAGGCTCTCGACGAGCCTGATGGACTGCTGGCTATGGGTGGTGACCTGAGCAGCCAACGACTGCTAATGGCCTACAGAAACGGAATATTTCCCTGGTATGAACAGGACCAGCCTATCCTATGGTGGTCACCCTCCATCCGTGCTGTCATTTACCCGGATCAGTTCCGACCCAAACGCAGCCTGTCAAAAGTCCTGCGGCAGAATCGATTTGAACTTGTCTGGAATAGTGACTTCCCCGCCATCATCGAACAATGCCAGGCCCCCAGAGCCCAGCAGGCAGGCACCTGGATCACAGAGGAGATGAAGGCAGCTTATCTGCAACTCCATCATCTAGGTCATGCCCATTCTCTGGCTTGCTATCAGCATGGTAAGCTCATCGGAGGCCTTTACGGCGTATCCATAGGCGGGGTCTTTTGTGGTGAATCCATGTTTTCTCTGGTCAGCAATGCCTCAAAAGTCGCATTCGCATTTCTGATTCGCTGTGCCCATGAAATAGGAGCAACCCTGATTGACTGCCAAATACCCAATAATCACTTGCTGTCTCTCGGCAGCATCAGCCTGCCGCGCGAGCTTTTCAAGCAACAGCTGCGCCAAGCGGTTAACCGAGAAGTGTCCTGGTCAAGTCTTAAAGGTGACCTGCCCATCTGGCGCCAATGACATCATCGCGAACGCTTGACAATGACTGACCTGGACCAGTTACATTTCTTTACTACACCGGCGCATCAATGCAGCTATCTGCAAGACCAGTCGGCGGTTACACTTTTCCTTGATCCCCAGTTCCAGGCAGATACAGACTTGTATTCACAGTTATCACAGGTCGGTTTCAGGCGCTCAGGACGTTACATTTACAAGCCGCACTGCAAAACCTGTCGTGCCTGCGTACCGGTTCGCATCCCGGTTGCTGGTTTCAAGATGAGGCGGACCCAGCGTAAAATCTGGAAGCGTAATCAAGACATTTCTATCCGCTGGGAAGCGCCTTATCTATCAGACGATAGCTGGCTTCTGTATGCCCGGTACATCAATTCACGGCATCGAGATGGAGACATGTATCCGCCTGATCAGTCCCAGTTTAAGAGCTTTCTGATTGAAGGCCGGCCTGAAGCCCAGTTTATCGAATTTCGTTTAATGGATCAGCTGATCGCTATTATGGTTGCTGACCAGCTCAGCGATAGCCTATCGGCGATCTATACTTTTTTTGATCCTGACAAACTGAATAGATCCTTGGGCGTTTTTGCAATCCTGGCCCTCATAGAATCCGCTCGTCAACGCAACCTTGAACATGTCTACCTGGGATACTGGATCCAGAACTGCCAGAAAATGGATTACAAGGCTGATTATCGGCCCATAGAAGGGTTGATAGAAAATCGATGGCAGGTACTCAGACAATGAAAACACGGATTTTGCTATGGTTCGATAATTAGTGCACAATGCGCAACTTCTCTTGAAAAGGCACGACGACAGGGGCTCAATGGCTAAAGAAGAACAAATTCAGATGTCCGGTACTGTAATCGATACTCTACCGAATACCATGTTCAGGGTAGAACTGGAAAACGAGCATGTCATTATTGCGCATATTTCAGGGAAAATGCGCAAGAACTACATCAAAATACTGACCGGCGATAAAGTGAAAGTCGAACTGACACCTTATGATCTCAGTAAAGGGCGCATCACTTTCAGGGAATAAGGTCGCCTAAACACCCGCATTGCTGCTAGCTCGAACGACCTGAACTACCCTTCCCACAGAACAGTCCTGAGCTGCGCGACCTTAAACGCTGGCAGTTTCTTCTATCACCAACACCAGGTCATCTTCTTCCACTTCCACATTAACAACGCCACCCTTGGCTAGGCGCCCGAATAGAATATCCTCTGCCAGGGGTTTCTTAATCTTATTCTGAAGCAATCTTATCATGGGCCTGGCCCCCATCAGTCGATCATAACCATGCTCAGCCAGCCAATTGCGTGCGGCCTCACTCACGTCAAGCTGAACTTTCTTATCGTCGAGTTGCACTTGGATTCCCACCAGAAATTTATCAACAACAGTCTTAACCACTTCTCTGCTGAGCGCTTCAAACTGAATGATCGCATCCAACCGATTTCGAAACTCTGGGGTAAACATCTTTTTCAAAATTTCCATACCATCCGTAGTATGGTCCTGATGCTGGAATCCCATAGAACTTCTACTCATCTCCTGGGCACCGGCGTTGGTTGTCATGACTAGAATAACGTTCCTGAAATCGGCCTTGCGTCCATTGTTATCAGTCAAAATACCGTGATCCATCACCTGCAATAGCAGATTAAAAACATCCGGGTGAGCTTTCTCTACCTCATCTAACAGTAATACACAGTGAGGCTGCTTGGTTATCGCTTCTGTCAACAAGCCTCCCTGATCAAAGCCAACATACCCGGGTGGGGCTCCAATTAATCTAGAGACAGTATGTCGCTCCATGTACTCAGACATATCAAAACGGACCAGTTCAACGCCCATGATAAGTGCTAGCTGTTTACAGACCTCTGTCTTACCAACGCCGGTAGGTCCTGAAAACAGAAATGAACCAATCGGTTTTTCACCTTCTCGCAGCCCTGCCCGGGTTAGCTTAATCGCGCTTGCTAACGAATCGATGGCCTCATCCTGGCCAAAAATCACCATTTTCAGATTCGTTTCCAGATCTTTCAGAGACTGTTTTTCGGTATGTGAGATACTTGCTGAAGGTATACGCGCTATTTTAGCGACCATCTTTTCTACATCGCTGACGCCGATCTGCTTTTTGCGTCGACTCACAGGTTGTAACTGCTGATAAGCGCCCACCTCATCGATAACATCAATTGCTTTGTCTGGCATAAACCGGTCGTTAATATACTTTTGAGCAAGCTCAGCAGCCACTTTCAGGCTCCTGTCGGTATATTTCAATTGATGGTGTTCTTCGTAACGGTTTTTCAAGCCCTTCAGAATCAGGTAGGTATCTTCTACACTTGGTTCACTCACATCCACCTTCTGGAAACGACGTGACAAGGCTCGGTCTTTATCAAAAATGCCACGATATTCCTGATAGGTGGTGGAACCCATACAACGAACCTCACCCGAAGCGAGAAGCGGTTTAAGTAGATTAGACGCATCCATAACGCCCCCCGACGCAGCCCCGGCACCAATGATCATATGAATTTCATCAATAAACAAGATCTGATTAGTCGACTTTTTGAGCTCATTCAACAAACCCTTGAAGCGCTTCTCGAAGTCACCTCTGTACTTGGTACCCGCCAGTAATGCACCCAGATCCAAGGAGTACACCGTGCTTTCTGCAATGACCTCCGGAACCTGCCCATCTACAATGAGTTTAGCCAGACCCTCAGCAATGGCAGTTTTACCTACTCCGGACTCACCTACCATGAGCGGGTTATTCTTCCGCCGGCGAGAAAGGATCTGCACGACTCTTTCAACTTCTGCCTCGCGACCGATTAACGGATCAATCCGTCCCTCTCGGGCCTGATCATTGAGGTTTGTAGCAAAAGCTTCAAGCGGCGATGGCGGTTTTTCTTCTGCTTCTTCCGTTGTGCTGCTCTCCAAATGACCATCAGCATCTTCACTGTCATCGCCGCGGCCGCCATGGGCAATGAAATTAACAACATCAATACGGTTTATCTCCTGTTCTTTCAACAAATAAACGCTGTGACTTTCCTGTTCTGCAAAGATAGCAACCAGCACATGGGCCCCACTTACTTCTTTCTTACCAGAGGATTGCACATGAAATACTGCACGCTGGAGGACTCTCTGAAAACCCAGCGTTGGCTTGGTATCACGACCCTCCTGATTGCCAGGAATCAACGGTGTGGTATCACTGATGAATTTCTCCAGCGCTTCCCGGAGTTCATCCAAATCCGCATTGCAAGCCTTCAAGACCGAAACCGCTGCAGTGTTATCCAGCAATGCCAGCAGCAAGTGCTCTACCGACATCAGTTCATGTCTTTTTAACCTGGCATCCTTAAATGCCATGTTTAGCGTCAACTCTAGATCTTGACCCAGCATCATTATTACCTCATTTAGTCCACAGCTTCGATTTGCGAGACCAGGGGGTGCTGATTTTCCTGGGCGTACTCATTGACTTGAGTAGATTTTGTTTCTGCTACGTCTCGGGTATATATTCCACAGGTTGCCTTACCCGTCTGGTGTACCGCCAGCATGATCTGAGTTGCCTTTTCTCCGTTCATGCCAAAAAAAATCTGCAACACCTCAACCACAAATTCCATGGGTGTGTAATCATCATTTAACAGGAACACTTTCCACATGGCTGGCTTTTTCAGCTTTGGTTTAACAGGCGCTTCAAGCACACCTATGCCTGTATTCTCCTCGGAATCCGGATTATCACTGTTTGCCTGCGTTAACTTAAACATCATCTTTCACTATATGCTGCCATTTCCACGTTTTTAAATGCTTTCAATTTAAATGCTTTCAATTTAAATTCCATTTAAGCTATGTTAGCAGGTTTCTTCAACCATTCCTGTCCTCAACCATCCTCCTTGTGGCGTGACTGGTAAGCTTTCAAGCCAGGCAAGCAAGGTCTCAGGAGAACCCATTGCCGGAGTTGATTATTCTCAACAAACCTTATGGTGTCCTATGTCAGTTTTCCGGGCGAGGACCTACGCTGGCTGACCTGGTTGAACGAAAAGGATTCTATCCCGCGGGCAGGCTCGATAAGGATTCTGAGGGTCTGGTACTAATCACTAATTCTGGCCCGCTGCAGGCTCGTATTGCCGATCCCAAGCATAAGATGACCAAGGAGTACTGGGTACAGGTAGAAGGCAAAGTCTCCGATGACGCTTTGCAGGCCCTGCGCAACGGGCTATTACTGAAAGACGGCGTAACCAGGCCTGCCAGCGTAAAGCGGATTAGTTGTCCATTGCCACCACGAACACCTGCCGTCCGTTACCGAAAAGCGGTCCCCACAGACTGGCTTAATGTCATGCTCAGGGAGGGAAAAAATCGCCAGATCAGACGTATGACCGCTGCAGTAGGCTATCCAACGCTGCGTTTATATCGCTATCGTATAGGTCCCTGGTCTCTGAAAAATATCCTGCCAGGTGAATCAGAGCAGACCTCTGTACACTTACCCCGCTAAGACTGCCAGCGGTCAGCAGCCGTTATATCTGATTCACGCATAGTCAGCCAGCGCTCGCCATCCGCTGCGACTTCCTTCTTCCAGAAAGTCGCCTGAGTTTTCAAATAATCCATAATGAATTCACAGGCAGAGAAGGCCTCGCCACGATGACCGGCTGCTACTGCGACCAATACGATCTCATCTCCAGGCAGCAGAGCCCCGATCCGATGGATGACGGACACGCCCATAAGCTGCCAGCGCTGACAGGCATCATCTACAATTCGAGCTAGTTGTTTTTCGGTCATTTCAGGATAGTGTTCTAAAAATAACCCGGTGACTTCGGCATCATCATTGAAATCTCTTACCAGTCCGGTAAACGTACAGACAGCACCCACGCTATTTGAAGCCCGGCGTAATTCCTGAAATGCCTCATCAAGGCTAAAACCGATTTCCTGAACTCGGATTCTTATGTACACCCTAACCTCCTGTAACAGGAGGGAAGAAGGCCACTTCGTCCCCCTCAGTAATTGCGCCATCAAAATCAACCACTTCCTGATTAACAGCCACCATCAGCTTCTCTTCAGCAAAGATAGAACCAAAGGGCGTTCCATCGGGTAACATCAGTACCTCGATTAGTGCTGCTACCGAGGCGATCTGGTCGATCTCAACAGTAAGCCCGGGACTTTGAAAGCGCTCCCTCAAGCTTGCAAAAAAAACCACCTTAATCACTGTCAGAACTCCAGTCACCTGACCGCCCGCCGCTCTTCTGCTGTAGTTTTATCTCTCCAATAATCATACTTCTATCCACCGCTTTACACATATCATAGATCGTCAACGCGGCAACCGAGACCGCGGTGAGCGCTTCCATTTCAACACCGGTGGGTCCATTGCATCGACATTCAGCTTCGATCTGTACCGCCTGCTCATCAGGATCAATCTCGAACCGGAGGTCTATACCCGTCAAAGCCAGCGAATGACACAGCGGAATCAAATCAGAGCAGTGTTTAGCGGCCTGTATCCCTGCTATTTTAGCCACTGTCAAAACATCGCCTTTCTTGTGTTCTGCCTTGATTATCATAGCCAACGTTGCCGCAGACATCCTAATCTCACCCCGAGCATGGGCGTTGCGCTGGCTTTGATGCTTGTTACCCACATCGACCATACGGGCATTACCGTCCCTATCAATATGAGTCAGATCATTTTCAGGCATAATACGGCTCCTTGAAAAGAATTATCGTGACCCATGGAGACCTTATGAGTTGGCCACCACACATCACTGTCGCTGCTATTATACCGCGTAATGATCATTTTCTGATGGTCAAAGAGACAAACAACCAGATAGAAGTTTATAACCAACCCGCTGGCCACCTGGAACCCCACGAGAATCTGTTGCAGGCAACGCTGCGCGAAGTAAAAGAAGAAACCGGCTGGCGGGTAGAGCTCACCGCACTGACCGGCATCTATCAATACCACTCAGGAAGAGACGATATTCTATACTTTCGCTTTACCTTTCTGGCAGAACCGATAAAGCAAATCAGCGACCAGCTGGATCCAGATATCATCAGCTGTCACTGGTTGAGTATGGAAGATATCCGAGCCAAACCCTTGCGTAGCCCATTGGTGGAAACCTGTCTGCAGGATTACCTGAATGGCCAGCTTTTTCCGCTTAGCGCCTATAACGAGGTAAAACAGCCATAGGATTTAATGAGTGACTCGCTTAAAATGTCCTCTTTAAACTATCGATTTCGTCATGAATATCAAAACCCAGATCATAGTTGGCATGTCTGGCGGCGTGGATTCGTCCGTCGCAGCCTTCCTTCTCAAACAGCAGGGCTACCAGGTCGCAGGTCTGTTCATGAAGAACTGGGAAGAAGACGATGGTAGCGAGTATTGTACAGCCAAACAGGACCTGGCAGATGCGCAACAGGTCTGCGACAGACTCAACATAAAATTACATGAAGCTAATTTTGCCAACGAGTACTGGGACAATGTGTTCGAGGCGTTTATCGCAGAATATAAACAAGGGCGGACTCCCAATCCTGATGTGCTTTGTAACAGGGAAATTAAATTTAATGTGTTTCTGGATTATGCACGCCTACTGGGGGCAGAGCGCATTGCCACCGGTCACTACGCTCGCCTTGAAAGAAACAAAGCCCGCCAGCTTAATCTCCTTAAAGCGACTGATGGAAACAAAGACCAGTCCTACTTCCTCCAATCGGTATCCGCGCATCAGTTCCAGGACTGCCTGTTCCCCCTGGGTTCTCTGGACAAAAATGAAGTCCGAAACATAGCCCGTGATCAGGGTTTCGAAAATTACCGGAAAAAAGACTCTACCGGTATCTGTTTTATTGGCGAACGCCGTTTTAGCGATTTTCTAAAGACCTACCTGGCGCAGGATCCAGGCCTGGTAAGGTCTGTAGAGGGTGTTGCGTTAGGTCGCCATCAGGGTCTGATGTATCACACCATTGGTCAGCGCCAGGGGTTAGGCATCGGTGGGATAAAAGGTCAGCAGGAATTGCCCTGGTATGTGGTAGAAAAAGATCTCAGTAATAACGAGCTCATCGTAGCGCAAGGCAATGATCACCCTGCCCTGTTTTCTTCTTCTATGACCGTTACCAACCTGCACTGGGTCAATTCGAAACCCGATTTATCTGCGGGACTGGCGGTCAAAGTACGCTACCGACAAGCAGATCAAGCCTGTGTTGCTGTAACCAGTGGAAATCAACTGGAAGTGTCCTTCAGTCTCCCTCAACGGGCCATTACGCCAGGGCAATGGGCCTGCTTTTACCGAGGCGATCACTGCCTCGGCGGCGGTATTATCTCGACGGTCAGGAAAAATTTGTGACCGAGAGTATCGCCGATCGCGTTCTGGCCCTTTCCAGCGTCGTACAAAGCGCTAGCCTGGTCATGGCAATTGCAAGAACTGGCATGGCACCCGTCGATGCAATCGACGCCTGTGTACAAAGCCTGTTTGCGACTAACCCAGCAACGCTACAGGATATCTTTGACCACGGTGACAAGATCCACCTGGGCCGTCAGCGACTGAAACAGATCTGGACGCAGCCAGAACCTGAGGATCGACAGGTCATTTTAATAGTCAACCATCTGCTGCTACTCACGACTGCGTTTACCAGAACAGACTCTAATATGCGTAAAATGGGCACAGGCATTGCCCAGCTTTCAGCGCAGCTGTCGGCTATGAATACTGAAAAGCAACAGACCGATGACTTTATCTTTTCATCGTTTGCAGATCTTTACGAGCAATGGCTGAGTTCACTACAGCCCAGAATAATCATACGGGGCCTGCCCGAGCATCTGCAGAATGCGTCTAATATATGCAAAATAAGAACCCTGCTACTGGCTGGTGTACGCGCTGCAATGCTATGGCAACAATTAGGCGGACGACGGTGGCACCTTTTTTTCAAGCGGAAGGCTATTTTAGAGGAAATCAAGTTAAACTAGGTGTCAGCAGCAGGGCCAGCCCCGGGCATTTTAATTTTGCATCAAAAGCACTATCACACCGGTTAAGGCTCTGCTGCTGGCAACCTACTAATAGAATACTTTCATTAATAATCACCAAAAATTAACGTAACTAAAATCGGGCAGAAAATTACAAATCTCAACAGCAAAATAGATAACGCTCACACCTGATGTAAACCAATGCCAATCATTAATACTAGGTACTCAATGCTATGGAACTAACCACACTCACGGCAATTTCTCCCATCGACGGCAGGTATGCGGGAAAAACTTCTAAGCTTCGTTTATATGCAAGCGAATACGGGCTCATTAAATATAGAGTACTGGTAGAAGTTCGCTGGTTGCAGTTTCTCGCCCGGCAACCGCAATTCCGGGAACTCTCTGCCATTAATGAGCAGAGCCATGAGCATCTTGAAGCCATTATCGACTGCTTTGATGAGCAAGCCGCCGAGCGGATCAAACAATTGGAATCAGAAACTAATCATGATGTCAAAGCCGTGGAATACTACGTTCGAGAAGCTTTCATTCGATCGGAAAACCCGGGCCTGCTTGAATCAAGAGAATTTATTCACTTTGCCTGCACCTCTGAGGACATCAACAACCTGGCCCATGCACTAACGCTCAAAACCATGTTTGCTGAGGTAATTGAGCCCGCCATCCAAACAGTGATTAGCAAACTCACAGAGATGGCTGAAACCTTTTCGGCCCAGCCCATGCTTGCTCGCACCCATGGCCAAACCGCATCACCAACAACGGTAGGCAAGGAACTGGCCAATGTGGTCGCCAGGCTGCTACGCCAGCATAAACAGCTGAAGAACAGCGAGTACCTGGGGAAATTCAATGGCGCTGTAGGCAATTTCAACGCTCACGTAGCCGCCTATCCCGAGGTCGACTGGCCCAGCATCAGCGAGCAATTCGTCACTTCCCTGGGACTTACCTGGAATCCCTACACAACACAGATTGAACCTCATGACTACATCAGTGAACTTTTCCAACTGCTAAGCAGAATTAATACCATCCTCATCGATTTTGACAGAGATATCTGGTCTTACATTTCAGTCGGCTATTTCAAACAGCGCGCCATTGCCGGAGAAACAGGCTCTTCCACCATGCCGCACAAGGTTAACCCGATTGATTTCGAGAATTCCGAAGGCAACCTGGGCATGGCCAATGCCATATTGCAACACCTGGCTAATAAGCTTCCTATTTCCAGGTGGCAGCGGGACCTAACAGATTCCACAGTGTTACGTAATCTGGGCACCGGTCTGGCCTATTCGCTTATTGCCTATGAATCGACTCTAAAAGGCCTAAACAAACTGGAACTAAATCAACGGGCAATTACCGAAGACCTGAACAATAGCTGGGAGGTCCTGGCCGAACCGATACAGACCGTTATGAGAAAACAGGGCATAGCCAACCCTTACGAAACCCTGAAAAAGCTGACTCGGGGCCAATCACTGGATCAGCGCAGCATGAAACTGTTGATCGAAAATCTTGATCTACCACAGGCGATAAAGGATGATCTGTTAGCACTGACACCCGCAACCTACATCGGCATTGCCAGCCAGTTAACCGAAAGCCTGATTAAAAAAACTTGAACTGCTGCGATTAATTATGAACCGATCTCGATTAATACCCGTTTATGTATCAGAAGCTGACTGGGACCGGGATCAAGCTGCCCTGAGAAGCATTCGTCATCGCGTGTTTGTCGATGAACAGAAGGTGCCGGAACAACTGGAATGGGACGGACTGGATGACACCGGCTGGCACTGGATTGCCAGAGATGAATCTGGAACTGCCATTGGCACAGCCAGACTGGTGCCGTCAGGCCAGATTGGCCGGATGGCCGTGCTTGCCACCCATCGCAAACAGGGCATAGGCGCACGACTGCTTGCCGCAGCGGTCAGTATGGCTCGTGAACTCAGCTTCGATCAGGTCTTTCTGCATGCCCAGACGCATGCCATTAAATTCTATCACCAGGCTGGCTTTCAAATGGTTGGAGAGGAATTCGAAGAAGCCGGTATAGCCCATAGGATAATGCTGAAAGATCTTAAAAAAGAATAGATCCCCTTCTACCTGACGTTCTTTTAACCCACTAACTGCAGGGGTTCTGCAGCTACTAACAGGCCATTATGGTCTGCATAAAGATATTCGCCCGGCATAACCGTAATCCCGGCAAAGCTCAATGCCTGGTCATACTGGCCAATGCCACGTTTTACACTTTTCATGGGATGAGCAGCCAGTGCCTGGACGCCCAGCGGTAGCTGCTTAATCTGATCTACATCACGTATGCATCCATACACAACCACGCCACTCCAGCCATGATCAACCGCCGCCTGCGCGAGATTATCACCCAGCATACCGCACCTCAGGGAACCACCAGCGTCAACCACCAGCACTCGGCCATTGCCACTGCCTGCCAGCTTTTCCGCGACTAACGAATTGTCTTGAAAACATTTAATGGTTGTGATTTCACCGTGGAAAGCATCGTAGCCGCCATAACTACGGAACACAGGTTCGGCAACACGGACCTGGTCAGGAAAAGCATCACATAAATCTGGCAGGGGTATTCTCATTTGATTCCTCTAATGGTTGATGTGGCAGCTCAATTCAAAAAAAATCAGGCCAGGTAACCTTCCCTGCCCGCTAAAAACAAATTTCCCAGTCAGATGGTTTCATGCCTGACTGTAGCCAAGCGATATCATCGGCAATACCGCAGCAAACATCGTCGATTCCATCGCCGGTAGGTCAGGATGGCCGCCAGGCGAGCACAAAATAAACTGCTGTGACAACAAGAATCAGTCATGTACGGATGCCTGATCAAAATAGTTTCGCAGGGTTGCATAATCGTCTGTATGCAGGAAAGCAGGAAACTCCCGCTTGACATTTTCGGGGGCTCGAAACAAAAAACCAGCATCTGCCGCGGCTAACATAGTGGTATCATTATACGAATCTCCTGCTGCAAACACCCTGAAATTCAATTGTTTGAAAGCTTCGACAGAACGACGCTTGGGGTCTTCCTGCCGCAATTGATAGCCCGTAACCTTGCCCTCTGGGGAAACGATCAATTTATGACAGAATAAAGTTGGCTGACCTAACTTGGCCATCAAAGGGCTGGCAAACTGGTAAAAAGTATCAGATAAAATGACCACCTGATAAGCCTTCCTGAGATCATCCAGAAATGCCCTGGCACCCTGCATGGGCTCGAGACCCGCTATCACACTCTGAATATCAGCCAAACACAAGCCATTTTCATGTAAATGGGCCAGGCGTTGATTCATCAGTTGGTCATAGTCAGGAATTTCCCGAGTAGTTGCCTTCAAACCCTGAATGCCTGTTTTTTCAGCAAAAGCGATCCAGACCTCAGGAACCAGTACCCCTTCTAAGTCCAAACATACCATATCCATAAATGATCGCTCCTAGGCTTCCAATAACCGCTGCGAATTGTTTCATGTCATTCGCCCAGCAACAATCATTTCCATGGCAAATGCACGATTAAATGAAGTGGCACGGGTCTTAATAACAGCGCAATACTGGCATCAACGCCTGGCTGTGAGTACGACCAGCCTGATCGGTGAACCACTGGGCGCGCGAATTCGGCTCAAACATTCAACTACGCAACCCGTCGAGCGGGTAGTCAGCCGCAGTGATTAAAGCCGTCATTTAAAATTTTTATTTCACGGGTAAGGAGAGATTCGAGAACAAGGCATCCACTTCGCTTTGATTGGCAGCTTTAAAAGCCTCCTCTACACGATCTCGAGTCAGGTGTGGCGCAAACAACTCGAAGAATCTATACATATAACCACGCAGAAAGGTTCCCCGTAGGCAGCCTATCATGGTGGTACTATAATCAAACAGGTGACTGGCATCCAATGCAACCAGATCATTATCAGACTCTTGATCATAAGCCATTTTAGCAATAATCCCGATCCCCAGTCCTGAGCGAACATAAGTCTTAATGACATCGGCATCCGTTGCTGTGAACACCACTTTAGGTTCTAACCCAGCTCGGCTGAAAGCTTCATCTAATTTTGATCTACCGGTAAACCCGAACACATAGGTTACCAGGCGATAATTTGCTACCTGTTCAAGGGTTATGCTGTCGACTCGTGTCAGCGGATGCTCCCTGGGAACAACAATACACCTGTTCCAGTTGTAGCAAGGCAACATTATTAACTCACTGAAATGTTCCAGGGCCTCTGTTGCAATCGCGAAATCAACTTCTCCCTGGGATGCCAGTTCAGCGATTTGAACGGGGGTACCCTGATGCATATTAAGCGAAACATCAGGATAGCTAGCCATGAATGCGCTGATCACATTAGGCAGCGCATATCGAGCCTGAGTATGGGTTGTGGCCAGGTTCAGACTACCTTTCTTTTCATCCTTGAATTCCTGTGCAACTGTTTTAATACTGCCTACCTCACGGAGAATTTCACCGGCCTTGGCAATGACCAATTTACCTGCAGGGGTAATGTGAGTTAAGTGCTTGCCGCTTCTGGAGAATATTTCCAGGCCTAATTCATCCTCCAGTAACCTTATCTGCTTACTGATCCCAGGTTGTGATGTATACAGGCTTTGGGCTGTCGCTGACACATTCAAGTCGTGCCGGGAGACTTCCCAGATATAACGGAGTTGCTGGAGTTTCATACTAAACCTTGATTCAGGAAGCGCACATTATAAACAAAAAGATTATGCATCGTCATATTTATTCTATATAGATATATACAAAAAAAAGCCGGACCCAGTGCTCCTGATCTCCATGAGGCAGATTACTGCAACCGTACTGCCCATCGAAGCAGAACGCCCAGGTGCTACTAAATCAGGTCTGGCTTCTGTCTGCTGGGGCGGGCTATGCCGGCTATTAAAACAGATTATCGCAAAATAGTGTGTTCCACGTTTCCTCCGCTGCTCACTGAGTAAAGCCTAACAAGCCAGGAATGAGATTGGCTAAACCGATATAGATCAAAGACAAACCTGAATAGAAAGATTGAGGCCCTACTCGCTCTTTTGCTTGTGTAAGACACGAGGGTTTTTAATACCGTGAGGGACATGCCCGGAAACAACAACATGGCTGGCTAGCTGGCAGTGCTCAGCCTGATCATCAAAGAATATATCAGCACCATAGGCTCTCAAGAATTCAGTTTTATTTCGTCCACCCAGGAACAACGACTCATCCAGGCGAATCTGCCAGCTGCGCAGAGTTTTAATAACACGTTCATGAGCCGGTGCTGACCTCGCGGTTACCAGTGCGGTTCGAATGGGGCACTGATCCTTGGGGTAGCGTGACTGCAACTCCTGAAGGGCACTTAAGAACCCCTTGAAAGGCCCACCCGCCAAAGGCTGATCTGCCTCCCGACGTTCATTTTCCGCAAAGGCGGTTAAACCTTCGGCCTGATAAATGCGCTCGGCTTCATCAGAAAACACCACAGCGTCTGCATCAAAAGCAAAATTAAGATGAGGCGAATCGGTACGATCACCACTGCCAGGCAGTATAGAAGCGGCAGCCATGCCATTATCCAGCGCATCGGCGACATCAATTGGATCTGTCGATAAAAAAAGGTGGCAGCCGAATGGGCCCATATAACGATAGGGAGGTGACCCTCCGGTAAATGCCGCTCGCGTAATATCCAAATGATGATGATCAATTGAGTTAAATACCCTGAGACCGGTATCAGCGCTGTTTCGGGAAAGTAGAATCACCTCCACTTCGACCCGACCGCCGCTGTTGAGCGCCAGGAGCTTCTGCACTAAAGGAAAAGCATCGCCGGGTAACAATGGCTCCTTTTCATGAGCAACCTGGTATTCTGCATAAGCTCGCAGGCCATCTTCACGAAATACCTGATCGCTCGCCTGCAGATTAAACAGGGCGCGAGAAGATATCGCCAGGATCAATCTACTAGGATTTGATGTCACCGCTGGATTATCCTTGGAATTTAAATTTGCAGGCATCCTAAAAGACTATATCCTTAGTGACCTATGAGCAACAAACATCCGACAGCCAGCGGAAAATCGGTTAGCACCACTGTAACATCGTTTCTGAACGATGCAGACAGGTACTTACCTGACAAAAAGGGACAGCATCCAGCTCGCCTCATTTTTGCGCTTGACGCGACCGCCAGCAGAGAACTGGCCTGGGATCACGCCTGCAAAATCCAAGGGGATATGTTTTCAGCAGTCCATGAGATTGGCAGCCTCGCCGTGCAACTGTGTTATTACAGGGGATTCAGGCAATTCAATTATAGCCCGTGGAGCACCAAAGCTAAGCCGTTGCAGGATTTCATGGCTAAAGTCTTCTGTCAGGGCGGCCACACCCAGATAGAAAAAGTATTACAGCATGCCCTGACCACCCAAAAAACACATAAACTAAAAGCCGTGGTTTTTGTAGGAGATGCCGTTGAAGAACCCGCTGACACGCTTTGTGACATAGCAGGCCATATGGGCCTGCTGAATATACCCCTGTTTATATTCCAGGAAGGACAGGATCACCAGGCGGCCCGAACTTTTCGGCAAATGGCAGACCTGAGTGATGGCGCCTACGCGCCTTTTAACCTGCAAAGCCGTGAACAACTGAAAAACCTTCTCTCTGCAGTCGCCGTATTTGCGACCGGTGGCAAGTCCGCTGTGCAAGCATTAAGTAAGGCACGCCCGGAACTGTTACCCTTCCTTAAACAATTACGCTGATCATGATTGCCCGAATCGCCATTTTAGCTGCCATTGCCATCGCTATCTTTTTCATTCTGAAATCGGTTTTAGCCAGCAAACAAGTCAGTGTAAGGCAATTTTTCGTGCTCTACGGCGTGGTTATGGCGGTTATTGTAATCGTCTTTCTAGCAGTTACCGGCAGGCTCCATCCCCTGGCAGCTGCATTTGGCTTGTTTCTAGCCGCTGTAACCCGTCTGTTACCTCTGCTCTTACGGGGCACTCAGGCAATTAGAATTCTGGCAATGCTTAAAAACATGATGGGGTCGACCGCCAGTCGATCGAACCCTGGCCAGCAACAGCGAACCGAAGCCAGGAGTACCTATTTTAATATGATCCTCGACCATGAAACGGGCTTCATGGATGGAACTGTACTGACCGGATCCTTTACTGGCAGACAACTCTCCGAGCTGCAACTGGGTTCGCTGCTGAAACTGCTTGGTGAAGTTGCAAATAACGAAGAATCAAAAATGCTGCTCGAAGCCTTCCTCGACAGAAGTCACCCCCACTGGCGGGAATCAGATGGACAGGAACAGAATGCGACGCCATCCAATCCTATGACGCGCGAAGAAGCCCTGTCCATACTCGACCTGTCCGGCCAACCGTCAAAGCAGGAAATCGTGCAGGCTCACCGTACCCTGATGCAGAAAATGCACCCTGACCGAGGCGGTTCTACCTACCTGGCGGCACGAATAAACGGTGCGAAAGATATACTGATTACAGGACTTTAATGGCATGAAGGCTATCGCCATAACACGCCATGAAAACATAGCGACAAGACAAGGCTATTACCCATGAAACTGGATAAAGCCCCTGACCTGGAGTCAACCATCCAGCAGTTTGAAGATTTTGTCCTTAAACACTGGATAAAACCGAAAGCGCAGCTGACCTCAGGCCATCCGGAAACTCTCTGGCAGCAGGCTCTGAACAATAAAGGATGGAGCACCCCAGACTGGCCTGCTCATTTAGGTGGTACAAACTGGACTGCAATCGAAAGATATCACTGGCACAAAGTCACCTGCCAGGCCCGATGCCCGCCAGGAGATATCCTGGCCAAGGAACTGGTCGGTCCCCTGTTATTCAGCTTCGGGAATTCACAGCAAATCACCTACCTCGACGGCATTCGTACTGGCACGGACATCTGGGGCCTGGCCAGATCGCTGGGAAACCATGCCGTCAGTCCATTGCATATCTCAGCTGGAACCACAAAACTGCTGCTTATCCTTGAACAGTCAGCCCACCAGTCAAGTCTGGCACTTGCACACCAGCCGGCAAAGGTACTCGGCCAGCCGGGTCCTTTGATCAATACAGAGTTTGAACTGCTGGGTCACTCGAATCAGGCTCACAGAATGATGAAAGCCGTGCAGCTCAAATACCAGCCTATTGCAGCAATATGCAGAACAGCGGGCGCTATCGATCAACTGGCGCTGGCCATAACTACTCATAGCACAACAAGTCAGGAACAGCAGGTCTTCGCAGAGATTTCCATTGCCCAGCACGGCATCGAAATATACTGCCAGAGATTGCTGGCAACGGAACAGACCGAGCTGATGCCACTGGTGACTCGGGCAGCACGTAAGATCATGATTAAAATCAAGACATTAGAACAAAGCCTAGCAGGCTACTATGGTTTAACTGCTGCCACAGAACCTGGTAGCAACGAAAAAGAAACACCGATTAACGAATTCACGGATATTTTTCAATACTGTGAACCGCTGGATTTATTCGATTCATTCGCTGAATAAGCCAAGCACCGGCATAATTCCTTCATCACTGAGGCTCGACCATGGAACAGCACTTGAAGGCCATCATTTTCGATCTGGATGGTACCTTACTGGATACTCTACTAAGCATAGCCGATGCTTTTAATCGTGCACTTGATCAACTGGGTTACCCTCAGCATCCGAGTGAAGCCTATCGATACTTTATTGGGGACGGCGTTTTCCAATGTGCCAGCCGCTGTCTGCCTGCGGCCGAACGGAATAAAGCAAGCATCGATCAACTGGTTCAGGCCGAGCGCGTCGAATACGCCAAGAGCTGGCATCAGCAGGTACAGCCTTATCAGGGAATAGTCGAGCTGCTGGCTGAACTCAGCAAACGGGAAATTGTAACTTCGGTACTGACTAATAAAGATCAGGCCGCCGCTGAGCAATGTATCCGCCGATTCTTCCCGGGACACAGCTTTCACCATATCATCGGACATGATGGTAGCCGGCCGCACAAACCTGATCCCAGCGGTGGCGAATGGATTCTCAAAGCTTCTGGTATTAATTACCAGCAGGCAGCAATAGTCGGCGATACCGCGGTGGACATCCTCACAGGCAAAGCTTGCAAGATGCTTGCAATTGGTGTGTCATGGGGATTTCGGGAACCCAGAGAGCTCACCGAGGCGGGTGCAGCCTACGTGATAGAGCAACCCCGCCAATTACTTGAATTGTTATAGGAAAATCAATGAATACACCAGATCACAACCTTGCTCCCAAAGATCTTGACAGTTTCTGGATGCCATTCAGCGCGCAGCGCAATTTTAAGCGTGACCCGCGATTTATTGTTTCAGCTAAAGGCATGTACTATACCGACAGTCTTGGCAAGCAGGTTTTAGATGGTAGCGCGGGTTTATGGTGTGTCAATGCAGGCCATTACCGTGAGCCTATTAACCAGGCTATCGCCCGGCAGTTATCGGAGCTGGATTTTGCACATAGTTTTGGCTCAGGACACCCGCTCGTCTTTGACTATGCCAGTCGCCTGGTTAAGCATTTTCCAGACCCTTTAAACCACGTATTTTTTACCAATTCTGGCTCTGAATCGGTCGATACTGCCCTGAAAATAGCGTTGGCTTACCATCGGAAGAGAGGTGAAGCAGGAAGACAGCGCCTCATCGGCCGGGAGAAAGCCTATCACGGTATGGGTTTTGGCGGCCTTTCCATCGGTGGCCTTGGGAAAAACAGAAATCCGTTCGGCCTGTTATTGCCAGGAACTGACCACCTTCGGCAAACCCATGGATTAGCAGAAAATACTTTTTCAAGAGGTTTACCTGATCACGGAGCTTATCTTGCTGATGATCTCGAGCGGCTGATCGACCTGCACGGTGCTGATGCCATCGCAGCCGTTGCAGTAGAGCCTATAAGTGGGGCGGGAGGCGTTCATTTGCCACCCAAAGGTTACCTGCAGAAACTCAGAGATATCTGTACCGAACATGGCATTTTACTGATATTTGACGAAGTCATTACAGGTTTTGGTAGAATCGGTGCCTGTTCCGCGGCAGAGCGGTTCGGTGTTGTACCCGATATTATGACTACAGCAAAAGGTATCACTAACGCCACTGTCCCCATGGGCGCCGTTTTTGTCAGCGATGCTATCTTCGATACCTTTATGGACAGTGAGATCCCAGGGGTGGAGTTAACACATGGCTACACCTATTCCGGGCATCCTGTTGCTTGTGCTGCAGGTATGGCTACGCTGGATATTTATGAACAGGAAGCCCTGTTTGACAGACCGAAACAACTCCAGGAACACTGGCTCGACTGCGCTCTATCTCTTAAAGGTCTGGACAAAATCATCGATATAAGATGCTTTGCCTTACTAGCGGCAGTGGAGATGGTGCCACGCGCGGGTGAGCCTATGCAACGTGGTACAGATGCCGCCAGATACTGTTATGAAAATGGCGTATGGGTACGCAACATTGGCGATTCCCTGGTCCTGTCGCCCCCCTTGATTATCAGCGAAGAGGAAATCACCCGGATTTTCAACGTTATTGGTAGCGCTATTGAACAGGTCAGCTAAGCGCAGCATTGGGTAGTCAACTTTGAGCAGACGATCTTGAATCGTTGCCTACTGGCACCAGCAGGTCAGTTCATTACTTGTAGAAAAGAATAACTATGGCAGGAGAAGCAGCAATATGAATATAACCGGTAAAAATATCGTAATCACGGGCGCTGCAAGCGGTATCGGCCGAGCCATGGCACGACGATTTAAGGAAGAAGGCGCCAGTGCAATAATGATTGCCGATATTAATGCCACTGCCCTTGAAAAGGTGGCTGAGGAAGTCGGTGCCACAGCTTTCCCTTCAGATGTCTCCAAGGAACAGGATATCCAGGCCCTAATCGCAGCCGCAGAGGCAGAATTCGGACAAATAGACCTACTCTGCAATAATGCCGGCATCGGTCTCTCGGGCGGCCCCGAAGCATCAAATGAGAACTGGCAGAAAATATGGGAAATCAACGTCATGGCCCACATCTGGGCATGCCGTGCGGCACTACCGGGCATGCTCGCTCGCCAGGATGGCTACATCTTAAATACAGCTTCTGCTGCCGGGCTTCTTTCCCAGATTGGTTCAGCACCGTATGCCGTAACCAAGCACGCTGCTGTTGCTTTCTCAGAATGGCTGGCAATCAGCTATGGTGACAGGGGCCTGAAAGTATCGGTGCTTTGCCCTCAGGCAGTAAGAACGGCCATGACGGCCGGCAGTGGCGGTGGGGTTGCCTCCGTCGATGGGATGATAGAGCCAGAGGTCCTCTGCGATACCGTGATTAAATCTCTGGAGGCCGAGGAATTCCTGGTATTACCGCACCCAGAGGTGAAAACCTACATGCAGAGAAAAAGTCAAGACTATGATCGCTGGCTCAAAGGTATGCGCCGCCTCCATTCGCAGTATGCAGCCGACGAATGGCCTTAACCTCAACATAGTCAACTGCATACCATGACAGCCCTGCTGACTTCATCAGCAGGACTTTAGAGCGCTAATTTTACTACCTACTTCCCCGGTACTTGGGTATACTCTAGCCTGCGCCGATTTGACATCAGCTTGCGGGCGCGTAAGAAATACTGCTAAAGAGTTCAACCTACTTTAGCCAATGCTGAGTAGGTTTTTTTGTGCCATTTTTTGCTTGATTACGGACTTTCTATGCCCATCAAAATACCGGATTCTCTACCTGCTACAAGCGTTTTACAAAACGAGAATATCTTCTGCATCTCATCCTCAGCCGCTGAAATTCAGGACATACGCGAACTACGAATTCTTATCCTCAACCTGATGCCAAAGAAGATTGAAACTGAAATACACCTGCTACGTATGCTCTCTAACACACCACTACAAGTGCAGATTGAGTTGATGCGGATTAATGACAGGCCGTCAAAAAACACACCTATAGAGCATATGGAAGATTTCTATCAGGACTTTTCCGCGGTCAGGCATCGTAAATACGACGGTATGATTATTACCGGTGCACCATTGGGACAGGTCCCTTTTGATAAAGTGCTGTTTTGGGACCAACTTACCGAGATTCTAGATTGGACCGAAACTAACGTCACCTCAACCATGTTTCTATGCTGGGCTGTCCAGGCGGCAATGTATCATTTATACCAGGTCCCTAAAGTCGTGCTTCCTAAAAAAATTTCCGGCGTTTATCCCCACAAGCTACTCAAGCCATTTTCACCTATCGTCAGAGGCTTTGATGATCAATTTTATGCGCCCCATTCGCGTTTTGCTGAAGTGCCTACGGCGAACATTCTAGCAACCCCAGGAATTGACCTGATAGCAGATTCTGAAGTTGCCGGCGCTTACATATTTGCTCACGAAACAGGCAAACATCTATTTATTACCGGTCACTCAGAATACGAACCGTTATCGCTGGCCAACGAATATTTCAGAGACCTGGAGACGGGTGCGGAACCAGAAATTCCTGAAAACTATTTTTTCAACAATGATCCCACCTGCGAACCCAATGTCACCTGGAAGAGCCATGGTAGTTTACTGTTCACGAATTGGCTCAACTATTTTGTCTACCAGTTATCACCTTTCAACCCCAGTGATATCGGCAAGGTCAGACATCCTCCGATTATGAAACTGGTCTGAGTTGCTTGTCCGCTGAATCTGTAAAACGGCCCCCGCTGGTCCAGGGGGATGTTAGATCAGGCCTGTTTAGAATGACCTTACCCATGATACTGGGGATATCCTCCAGCCTGTTGGCAGGCCTTGCTGAGACCTTTTACCTCGGCCAACTGGGCTCAACCGAACTGGCAGCATTAGGTTTCACCTTTCCGGTGACTTCGGCACTGATGTCATTAACCCTCGGCGTATCCATTGGTTTGTCTTCCGTGCTCGCCAGAGAGGTAGGTGCTGGTGAAGACAGCAAGGTCAAACGTATTGCTACAGATGGTTTGAGCTTTGCCGTTATCCTTATGATCGTTGTCTCAATTATCGGTATGCTCACAATCACACCCGTATTTAAAGCCCTGGGAGCCGATAACAGCACGCTGCCCCTCATTACCGAGTACATGCAGCTGTGGTACCTATCCCTTCTGTTTATGGCCATACCTTCGGTAGGCGCAAATGCATTAAGAGCAACTGGCGATGCCAGGACTTCGGGGATCATCATGATCATGGGCTCAATTTTACAAATCTTGCTAAGCCCCATGCTTATCTTTGGCTGGTTTGGCTTACCCCCTCTGGGAATGGCTGGCGCAGCAGCCGGGAATTTACTCTCCAGGATACTGATGTTTACGGTCACTTTTTACATTTTAGTTTTCAGAGAAAAACTGATCATTTTCCAGGCAGTGGCATTATCGAGCATTCTCGAATCTTGGAAGAAGATACTTGAAGTCAGCATCCCGGCAACAGCGACCAACCTTATCGGACCTATCTCCAGCGCTATCATTGTCTCCATGCTGGCCAGTTACAGTCAGGAAACGGTGGCCGGTTTTGGTATTGCCAGCCGCATTGAAGGCCTGTTTGTTATTCCCTTGTTTGCACTCTCCGCCAGCATAGGCCCTTTCGTCGGTCAGAACTGGGGAGCGGGTGAATTCAAGCGGGCCAATCATGCCATGCTGATAGCCTTTAAAAGCTGTATGTTATGGGGCTTGCTGGTGGCCGCGATATTATGGGTTTCTCGCGAACCAATCATACGTCTTTTTAACGATCAGCAAGATGTAATCGACGCAGCCAGTATTTACCTGCTGATCATTCCAGTATCTTACGGCGCCTGGGGCATGCTGATGATGGCCTCAGCTATTTTTAATGCCCTCGGCAAGCCATATAAATCAACTGCCATGTCCGTAATGAGAATGTTTGTCATCTACATACCGCTGGCACTGTTGGGTAACAGGCTGTTTGGTCTTCCTGGGATATTCATTGCGACCTGTCTGTCAAATCTATTGGCAGGTCTGCTTGGCGTCATCTGGAACAGGTATTCCTTTGGCGGCTTGAATCATTCTAGCAAAGCGCCAGCGACCAATTCATAGTCCCGCATCACATCGACTGCATAAGTTATCTTACCGGTGAATTCCTGCGGATCACCATGAACCAGCCTCAGGCAGGCTTCAGCCATATTCTCCACCGGGGTGATATTTTCTACCGGAGTATCTTCTGTAATAAGCTGGTGATGAACCACCCCCGGGGTCGCTACCAGCCCGGGTGAGATGACATTAACACCGATACCATCATTGTATACCTCCGATGCCAGGCCCGTAGTAAACCTTTCCAGTGCTGCTTTACACATGCCGTAAACGGTACCACCACGACCGGCTACGTCTTTCGCCGGGTGTATCGCAGCATGTGAGCTAACATTCAAGATCCAACCTGATCCTCGCGCCTGCATAGCCGGCAATACCAACTGAGACAGATGAAAAGGTGCATTTACCTGGACTTCGAACATCAGGTTTCGGTGTTTATCGGTGAAATCCTTAACCTGTACAAAATACGTGACCGCAGCATTGTTCACCAGAATATCGATTGAACCAAAGGCCGTCAGGGCTTCCTTGACCAGATTCTCCCTGTGGTCCTTGATCGCAAGATCACTTCTGACAGCGATTGCCTGGCCACCAGCATCAACAATGCGCTGTACAACATTGTTAATACCGCCTGCCAGAACATGGTCTCCGTCATCTATCGTTCGAGCTGACACCACCACGCGAGCCCCTTCCTGAGCATATCGCAAGGCTATTGCTTCTCCGATACCTCTACTGGCACCCGTGACGATAGCCACCTTGTCTTTGAGTTTTCCCCCTGGATTAATCTTAACCACGATTTCCTGTCTCCTTGATTGCTGGCCTAGTCCTGCTGCTCTTAACAAACCAATTAAATCTTACAAATAGAGCAACCGAACTAACAAGCCATTCAGCCATAGCTTACTTAAAACAGTGTCTGAATCCGAAGCGTCATCCTTCTCAGCCAACTAGTATCAATTAAGCACCCACTACAAAACATAACCGAAAATGGCACTGCTAAACAATTGAATTCGCGCAAATTTATCATCAGGCGCCGTTGCCGTCACCATACTGACCACATAGTCTGGTTGATATTCGTTCAAGCGCAGGTCAGCACTTTAAGATGGCCTGCTGCCCCTTCACAGCAGGGCCTTTTCAACTATTACTGAAGGCTAAAGTGGGTCACTTATAAAGTGGCTCACTTATAGATGAGAACCGTAAAAGCACTGTCCAGATGTCGTGCGCGGAGGAAACACCAAGAAAAAGTTGCCATGAAATCCGGGTGCCAATGCCAACAGACTACAACGTCAATAAGAGAAATTATTTAGCATCATGAGAAATGTACCCGCAAAACTGTTCAGACCAGAAGCAGTTCATTTTCATCAGCAGCAGTTTGGCTATCCACAAAACCACGCAGCCCGTAACCGAACGCTTTGGCCGTGGGCGGCTGGTGCAACTATCGCGATGCTCATTGTCCTGGGGCTACTACAGTTAACTTACTCCCAATCGCATCTGGTCAGCGGCAAGATTGATAGTCACAATGTACATATCATTCGATCTAACAGCATTGGTCATGTCTCAGGTATCTTCGTCAGCGAAGGTGAGGTAATCAAAGCGGGCCAGCCCATAATCAGCCTGAAAAGCCAGCACGATAGCAGAGAACATGCTTCAAGAATCGTCGAAATTGGCAAACAAATCAGCCTGAAACGACAAAGACTGGAATTATTGGCACAGGCCCGGAGACTTGCCAGTAACAAATACGATCTAAGCGCGAAAACATGGTTAACCAAAGCCAGTCTACAGGCCCGGAGAATTTCGCTCCAAAGGCAAAAACGACAGCAATTGTATCTCATGTCCAGAGACACCCAGGCTCTTCTGAGCAAGAAGTTTGTTTCGCGACAGGAATGGCAAGGCCTGGCTCAGTCCGTTGTTGAAGCAGACCTGTCGCTACTGCAACTGTATCAGCAGCAAGAGGATATGGTCAGCCATCATGCCGTTTCGAAAATTGTGCTGGCCGAATCACAAACCCAACTGCACGATAGTATCAACCAGGAAATGCAGAATATCTCGCTTTTACGAGAACGCCGGTCGATTCTGGAATCCGGACTGAAAATCATTCTGAAAGCACCTGCACCTGGAACTGTCGGTTATCGCCATATCAACTTGCATAGTCAGGTAAATCCAGGTGTGGCCTTAGTAAACATCCATAAAACCAGCCAGGCGCATTCAGCGACCCTGTTTGTGCCCGTTAAATTCAGGGACTACATCGCTCAGGGCGATCCAGTTCACCTGAAACTAGAGCGTGATGGCGAAAATGAGCCGATCCTGCTGAAAACCTTCATCTCACACATAGATGATGCTGCTATACCCCTGCAATCCGGCCCGAGACAGCAATCCGGCACCTACATCAACCTGGTCAGGGTTGAATTCAACAAAGAACTGATTGGTTCGACGGATGACGCCTCCTCACTAAGTCCCGGCATGCCGCTTAAAGCATTAATACAGCTTCAGGATAAAACACTACTTGAACATCTCCAGGGTTTTATTACTCACACTATGCAAGGTCAGTCATGAACCAAGTTGAGACCGTATTCCAGGTCGAATCTTATGAATGTGGCCTGGCCTGCCTGGTTATGATTCAACGAGGCCTGGGCGGAGATATCAGTTTAAATGAATTCCGCGAAAGAGTGGGCGGGCGCGACCAGGAGCTATCCATCAAAGACATAATCCATTGTGCAAAGAAAATGCACCTCACCGGCAGGCCAGTTCAATGTGACCTGGACGAGCTTCGCCAACTGGCGCTACCGGCAATTCTTCACTGGCGTTTTAACCACTGGGTTGTTCTGACAAAAATCACCGGTAGCCAGTTCACTGTCCACGACCCGGTTGAAGGCCGACTTCCTCTGCCCCACGCGGTGATCTCTCAGTTATACACGGGCATTGCTATTGAATTTTCAAAACTGACTTCTATTGAGAATAAATCTAATAAAAATTATATTAAAATCAATAGTATACTAAGTAAAACTAATTTGAACCCCATGGCAATTGGTTTGCTGTTTCTGACTATGGGATTATTTTACCTCCTGGTACTCACCCTACCATTATTTCTGAAACTGGTGGTGGATGATGTCCTGGTGCGCAGAGACCATAACTTACTGTTTACCCTGGCAGCCGGATTTACAATCCTGGGTTTAACTGCACAGTTCCTCTACTGGTTGCAGGGAAAGCTTGCTCTTTACCTGGCCCTACAATTGCAAGTTGATTTATCAACATCAATTCTTGAGCGATTATTGCGCTTGCCTCCACATTACTTTCGAACAAGAACCCCACCTGCACTACTGTCCAGGCTGGCGTCGATCAGGCCAGTGCAGCAATTTATATCGCAGGGGTTAATCCAGATGGCCATAAACACTATCATGCTGTGTCTGTGTCTAATCACGATCAGCAATCTGGTACCGGTAGCGGGGATGATATTAGTGGCTTTTATCACCGCGCTGTTTTGCATCTACTATCTGGCTATACCTAGACTCAAAAAGACCGGCGAATCAGCCCTTATCAAAGAGACTTCATTTCAATCAGAGGCAAATGATGTATTCCAGAACATCTCCTCCATCCAGCGATACCAGGCGGAAACCTTTTCGAAACTCAGGCTCCAGGAAAAGCAAATGCAAGCCCTGGTGGCCGAAAACAATAGTGCTGGCATCCAGTTAGCACTCACCACTGCACAGAATCTGCTGTTACATCTCAGCCACGTTATGCTTATATTCATCCTCAGTAGCCAGGTGATGGCCGGCAGTATCAGTTTAGGCACCTGTTATCTAATTTTATCGTATCGACATTTTCTTACTGAGGCTACGAAAGGACTGGGTTGCGAACTGCTCGGAATACTAGCAATGCGCCTGCATCTGGATAGAATATCGGACTTTTATGTATACCAGCCCAGTGAGCCTGCTACCCACGTAAGCAGCATCGAATCCGGTTCGCTGATACTGCAGAATCTGAGCATAGTCAGAAAGGACAGAAGGCTGCACTACCCTTTTAAAATACAACTTAATCCAGGACAACTACTCATTATTCAAGGACCATCGGGTTGCGGAAAATCAACCCTGGTTGAAGCAATAGCAGGCTCAATTCCGATAGCCGCAGGCACATTATCCTGGGGTTCTAAACCGGCAGGCACAACATTACATCAATGGTCACCGCAACAGGTAGGCAGCGTGCTAGGCGGTGACCGGCTTCATCTGGGCACCATAGCCAGCAACATCAGAATGCACCAGCCTGGCGGCGATCCAGATCAGCTGCGAACAGCCGCTTGTACCACCCTGCTCCACCAGGACATAATGGCCCTCCCTTTAGCCTACGATACCCTAATCTCCGCTTCGAACGTGCCGTTATCCCTGGGCCAGATACAGAAGCTGCTCATTGCCAGGGCGATATACCACAAGCCGAAACTTCTGCTGCTGGACGAGTCAACAGCAAACCTCGACCCACTGGCAGAAGAGCAGTTGTTAAGCAACCTGCGCCAGGCTGGAATGACTTTGGTCATAGCCACTCACAGAGACAATCTAACCCTTCAGGCTGACGTGCTTTTAATAAATACAAGTACTGGCTGGCAGATCAAACAACAATCTGACGGCTAAATTAAGACCCATCGTTGATTAAATCAGCTTTTTCTGAAGCCTGACTTCGACGGGTCAGAGGAAAGACCAGTGCCAGCCATAAAAAACTCATCACCAGACCTATTAACAGGTAGTAACTGGACATGACCACGCCAATTTTTTGCATGAATACCACAGCAAGTGCTGACCCACCCTTGCCCGTTCGATAACCGAACACATCAATTATTTCCTTAGCACGATATCTAGAATCAAAGTCCAGGGGCATATAAATCAATTCTTTTGCACCCCGAAACAGCGAGTAATCAAACACTTTAAAAGTGAACAAAGCCAATCCGACCGACATCAGACTCGGTGACCAGAGCGCATAACCAATCACACAAACCTGTAACAAAGGCATCAACAGATGAACAAATCGTAATGCAACAAAGCTGAGCAACAAGGGCGTCAATAAAAACTGTGATGCAACCGCAACTGAATTCAGATAAAACCAGAAATCACCCTGGAATGCTGTTTCTGCATCTGCTTGACCAACAAAATCGGCTGATAGCATGGTTTGGAATTTAAAATCCAAAACTGCAGCAATCACCTGAGCCGACAGAATAATCAATAAAAGGCTCGCCAATTTACGATTCCTGGCAATCACCGACCAGCCCATGTGGCTGATGACAGAGCCTTTCTGGGCTTTTTCTGGTAATACGGGTTCACCAAAGTGCAGATAGGCCGCATTAGCAACAATACCCGCCGGTAGTATCGCCACAGCCGCTAGTAATATAAGCGTCTCAGTGCCCAAGGGCACGGCACTGACGGAGACCAGGTACGCTCCAAGCACGCTACCTAAACCGGCGATACCGGTTATTGGCCCATTAACTTTTTTTGCGGTCTGTTCAGTTAACGAGGAATTGATGTAACTCCAGTACTGTTCTATCAACAACACAACATAAAATTCTTTCAGTAGAAAAAGCAGTGGTGTCACCATCTCAATACCCTGCCTTACGGCCAGGTAACCAGCAAAGATCAATAGTGCTGAACCGTAACTGGTCACCATCAGCGTCCGTCTAGGACCCAGTCTTGTGAGCAACCAGCCATAGCCTGCCACGCCAATAAATACGACTAATGGCATTGCCATCATCACCAGGGGTAGATTTTCGGCTCCATAGGCATTTTTGAACAACACCGTCGACGCAGACCGCATAAATTCATAACCTGCCAGCGTGAACATTGCCGAAACGGCCATTACAAAAGCAAGTTGGATGTCCTTTCTCACTGTTATCACTTTAGCTGCCTGCTTAAATCACAATTGATCGGGTTTTATCGTTCTTGTCTGGGACAGGAATCTGAGGATACCTTATACTTCACATCCCTTACCTCTGTATAGTTTAAGATACCTGCAAATGACTAGACCTGCGAAAAAACCACTCAATCCCTGCTTTTCATCCGGCCCAACATCCAAACATCCTGGCTGGAATCTGAGCCGGCTAAGCACAGAGAATTTAGGGCGTTCGCATCGGGCCGCCAGTCCCAAAGGTCAGCTTCAACGGATCATTGAAGACAGCAAGGAGATCCTGCAAATGCCCGCGGACTATCGCCTTGCCATAGTACCAGCATCGGATACCGGTGCATTCGAAATGGCGATGTGGTCTATGCTGGGTCAAAGAGGTATCGATGTCCTCAGCTGGGAAAGTTTTGGCCAGGGCTGGCGTACAGACATTGAAAAACAGTTACGTCTGAGCGATGTGAATTACTTCTCAGCAGAATACGGCGCCTTACCCGATCTTGCGCTCGTTGACAGCGTCAAGAGAGACATCGTGTTCACCTGGAATGGCACAACCTCGGGCGTTAAGGTTGACAACGCAGACTGGATCAAACCATCGAGGCAGGGTCTTACTTTCTGTGATGCCACCTCAGCCGCTTTTGCCATGCACCTGCCGTGGCAAAAACTGGATGTGATCACCTGGTCCTGGCAAAAAGTAATGGGTGGCGAAGGCGCCCATGGCATGCTCGCCTTATCACCCAACGCTATATCAAGACTGGAGAATTACCAACCCAGCTGGCCTCTGCCAAAAATCTTCCGACTCACTAAAGCAGGCAAGATCATCGAAGGACTGTTCCAGGGAGCAACAATCAACACACCATCCATGCTCGCTGTACAGGATCACCTGGCGGGCCTTCAATGGGCAAAATCAATTGGCGGCATAGACAAGCTGGTACAACGCAGTGAAGAAAACCTGCGGGTTATTGATGATTGGGTAAAACAAACGGCCTGGGTCGATTTCCTGGCGACAGAGCCAGCAACCAGATCAAGCACGTCCATCTGCCTGAAAATTATCGATCCGGAATTCACCGAACTAAGCGAAAACGGCCAGAGAGACAGAATCAAGTCCATGACCCAACAACTGGAGTCGGATGATATCGCCTATGACATCGCTGCCTATAGAGATGCACCACCCGGCCTAAGAATCTGGGGTGGAGCAACCGTTGAAAGCAGTGACATCGAATGCCTGACCCAATGGCTTGACTGGGCCTGGCAAGCTACCTGCTGAGGTTAGCCTCAAATTATGGCCAATCTACCTAAATTAGTTCTGCTAGGCTTGTGTTGTCTCATGTCATGGCCATTACCATGCCAGGCCGACGGGCCTGACACCATGACCAAGATTCACTTCCTCATTCCCGCAGGGCCAGGCGGTGGATGGGATGGTACAGCGCGCGGTATTGGCCTGGCACTCAAGTCATCAGGTCTGGTTGAGCATCTCTCTTACGAAAACCTTTCAGGAGGCGGTGGTGGCAGAGCTATCGCTAAAATGATTGAAACAGCTCGTCGCCAACAGAATACCCTACTCATAAATTCTACGCCAATCATAGTAAGGTCTCTGCAGGGCATTTTTCCACAGAGCTTCAGGGACCTGGTGCCGATCGCATCAGTGATTGCCGATTACAGCTGCTTCGCCGTCCGAGCCGATTCCAAGTTCAAGACTTTTAAAGACCTTTCTCAACAGTTCATTCAAGATCCTGAGTCCATTATTGTGGCCGGCGGTTCAGTCAGGGGAAATACGGATCATTTTGTTTTAGCTAGAGCTTTACAACTGGCCGGGGGTGATCCCAGGATGGTCAATTACCTGTCCTATGATGGTGGCGGTAGAGCCATGGCCGGTATCTTGTCAGGCGAGGCCAGCGTACTATCTACAGGACTTAGTGAAGCCATACAGATGCAGAGAAGCGGTCTTATTCGCATTCTGGCAGTAACCGCCCCTGCACCCCTTAACGATGCACCTGATCTGCCTATTCTCAAACGCCAGGGAATTAATCTTGAGTTTGCAAACTGGAGAGGGTTTTTTGCTGCCAAAGGGCTAAGCCAAGTCCAGTATGACAAAATGACAGGTGTTCTCAGCAAACTTGTCAGGACACCCGAATTTGAAGTGATTCGAGCGAGAAACAGCTGGGCCAGACTGCACAGGCAAGGTCCAGAGTTTTATGCATTCCTTGAACAACAGGAAATTCAGATTACGGCGCTTATGCGCGCAGTCGGATACCTGAGACCCAAAAGATAGCTATATGAAAGCTGAAACGTGATTTTAGAAAAATGGGTATCCGTTACCCTGGCCTTTTTTTTTGGAAGCTATATCTTTCTAACCGGAGATATCTACCTTGATGTCTGGGAAAGAGACGACAGCTTCAATGCCAGAACAATTCCTTACCTGGTCGGCTCAATAGGCCTTGCCGGCTCAGCTGTGTTGCTATATAGCTTGATCTGGGCGGACAAACCTGCTTCAACCTATTTGAAGATCACGCCAATAGTAAAACGTATCATCTGGCTCATTATCCTCGTTGTTCTTTACATTAGCCTCCTTGAGATACTCGGTTTTATCCCCAGCAGCGTGTTGTTTCTGAGCGTATCTGCCTATTTACTCGGCGAACGCAGGATAGCCTTACTTCTGATCACAGGCATCGCTATTCCCTTGTCCCTTTGGGGAATCCTGACGTTTCTTGGAATATACCTGAGCCCGGGCACCTGGGTTCTTCAGGTTAAGGATCTGATGCAATGATAGAAGGCATTTTATTGGGACTTGAAACAATACTAACTATCCAGAATCTTGCCCTGATCGCCTGTGGCTGCATTGCTGGCAGCCTGATTGGTATGCTGCCCGGACTGGGACCGATATCGGCCATCGCGCTGATGATTCCAATTAGCTATAACCTGGCACCTGCCAGCGGTATGATTCTGCTGTCAGGTGTTTACTATGGTGCTATTTTTGGTGGTTCCACGTCTTCTATACTCATTAATGCACCCGGTGTTGCAGGGACGGTTGCCACCAGCTTTGATGGCTATCCCCTGGCCATGCGCGGCCACGCCGGCAAAGCCCTGGCAACCGCTGCATATGCCTCTTTTGCAGGCGGGACTATCGCTGTAATATTACTGATGATCTGCGCACCTTACCTGGCTGATCTGTCGCTCAGCTTCCAGTCAGCCGATTATTTCCTGCTCATGATCCTGGGATTAAGCCTGGTTACGGCATTTGCGGAAAAAGGCAATTATGCCAAGGCACTGATTATGACCTGCCTTGGCTTGAGCCTGGCTACCGTGGGGACTGACCTGGCGTCAGGAGTCGAGAGGTTCACTTTCGGGCGAGCAGACCTCATCGACGGCATCAGCTTCCTGTTAGTGGCGATGGCAACCTTTGCCCTGACAGAAGCATTCCTTATGGTTCTGCATCAGAGTCAGGAACAAAAACAACTGCCTAAACTAAAACAGGGCGCGCTCCTGCTAACAAAGCAGGAAGTGAAAGACATCGCGCCCGTCATCTCCAGGAGTTCTGTACTCGGCTTTCTGATCGGTGTGCTTCCTGGCGCCGGCGCTACCGTCGCGTCTTTTCTAGCCTATGGGGCCGAGCGTACCTTGGCCGGCGAGCAAAGCAAGACTTTCGGCAAAGGTAGCCTCAAGGGCCTGTCCGCTCCTGAGGCAGCTAATAACGCGGCTTGCTCAGGATCGTTTGTGCCTTTATTAACGCTAGGAATACCAGGTTCAGGAACAACCGCTATACTGCTAGGCGCCCTGGTTTCCTATGGAATCCAACCAGGTCCGCGTCTTTACCTTGACGAACCGGCTCTATTCTGGTCTGTTGTTATATCCATGTATTTTGGAAACCTTATCCTGTTGCTGCTAAATCTACCGCTCATCCCTTATATAGCAAAATTGCTGTTAATTCCTCGAGCGCTTCTGGTGCCGCTAATCATATTTTTCTCGCTCACCGGGGTCTACCTGATTTCCTTTAATACCTTTGACCTATACCTGATGTTACTGTTTACATTAGCTGCCCTATTTCTACGCCATTCAGGCTTCCCTATGGCGCCACTGCTATTAGGCTTCATCCTTGGAGGAATGCTAGAGGATAACCTTCGCAGGGCGATGACCATTAGCCAAGGGGATCTCAGCTTCCTCTGGGATCGACCAAGCTCACTCACGCTGATGATTATAATCTCTATCGTCCTGCTAACACCCCTGGCTAAATGTCTGTTACCGTTGGCTAAAACAGCATGATCGACAAAACCTGGTTACACAATCTTGGCTGGAAGCACCTGGATAACGCAAATATGCTGCTGGAGGATTCAGCCTACACTATCGGCAGAATCACCCGACAGGACCGCCAGCACTATACAGTCATTACCCGTTCAGGACTGAAACGGGCGCAACTCATGGGTAAAACCCGCAATAAAAGCTTCAATAAATCTGATCTCCCTGTGGTCGGTGACTGGATTGGCATTGAAACTGATACCGGGGCCGAAAGTGCTGCCCGAATTCTCCAGCAATACCCGAGAAAATCTGCACTATGTCGACAAGCGGCCGGTGAGGTAAAGGAAAAGCAGATCCTGGCAGCAAATATTGACACTGTTTTCGTAATCAGTGGACTTGATCAGAATTTTAACGTCAATCGAATTGAAAGGTTTCTGATGATGGCCTGGAGCAGTAACCTACCCGTTGTATTACTGCTCAATAAAGCCGATCTTTTTCCTGACTACAGTACCCAGTTGCAAGCGCTTGAGCCAATCCTATCCGGATCTCCAGTGCATGCTGTCAGTGCCCTTGCTGGCACGGCGACAGATACCATTTTGTCTTATCTCGGACCGGGAAAGAGTGCCGCACTGGTAGGCTCTTCTGGCGTGGGTAAATCTACCCTGGTGAATCAATTAATGGGTACAAGCCACATGAAAACCAAGGAGGTACGAGCATTCGATGACAAAGGCAGACATACAACAACACATCGCGAACTATGCATATTACCCAATGACCAGGGTATTCTGATTGATACACCAGGCATGCGAGAAGCTCAGTTGTGGGTTGAACCAGGCGATATCTCTAATCGCTACAGCGATATTGTCAGCCTATCAGCAAGCTGCAAGTACAGCGATTGTCGACATAGCCAGGAACCACGCTGCAATGTAAGAGCAGCCGTTGCAGAGGGTACGCTATCCCAGTACAGACTGACTCAATATCAAAAACTAACTGCTTATCTTATTTGAAGGTACTACTCTGAAAGGATATCGCAGTGCTGCAGCGACACAGGTTGGTTCGGTATTATCAATGATGCCAGATAGTCTCTACCACCTACTGGCACACATCGGAAGCTGTGCTACAGTTCGTACACGACTTATACACGAACCCCTGAATTAAACCAACCGCTAACCATTTAGCATATCTTTCAGGGCAGCCTGGCGCTTTTTCTCGCCGGTAATATATCGAATATATTGACGTGTCTGTTTAGCCATCTTTTTATTGAGCTTTCCTGCCTGGCGAAAAGCGGTCGATGCCAGGTTCCAGTTTTCCAGCGACATATGTGATATGGCCATCCAGAAAAGAGTATCACTACGATTATCCAATTCATCATCTTCTAGCGCTTTACGGTAAGCTCCCACAGCTTCCTTATGTCGATCTTGCTGAGCTAAAGCCTGTGCCAGTCGGTAATGGATCTCACCATCTTCATCAAATTCTGAGGCCCTTCGCCAGGCCTCAATAGCTTTGGTCATTTCCTGGGCCACCGTATAACAAGTCGCTAACAGACGCAGATTCTTCTCATCAATATTAAGTATTTTGTCCTTGAAGCCCTTTTCCAACACCATAGCCGCTTCATATGAAACATCGGCATTGAGTAACCGCTGGGCCAACATGACAATTTCAGAATTTTTAGCTAGCAGCCCCTGCAAGTAAATCGCGTAATAAGCGGATAAAGCCCGGCTCTCCCATTCTTTTTCACTATACATTCCTGCAAGGTGCATCCAGTACATTTTTTTAGGAAACCTGACAACCATGGTTTCCAGCACCCTGATGACATTATCAATATCTTCGAGTTCGTTATATAAGACCACCTGCAGATAAAACCAGTTTTCCTTCATCTCACGACCATCCAGGGCGACGATTCGCTCAAGGTCTATAGCCCACTTGAGTGAATCCCGGTATTTTTCCAGCTGGTAATAGGCGGTTGCCTTCAAGTAGGTTACCTGGGCATCAGGTTTACCATTTAATATCTCCCAACGAACAATGTAGTGAAGGGATCGAGTATAATTTTCCCGCGAATAGTACAGTTGAAATAGTGCCCGCAGGGAGTTTTTTTCCAGCGCTTCAGTAATAGGGCCTGCCTCCCCCGCCTTCAATACCTGTTCATAAGCTCGAATTGTGTTCGGCACATCACCGAGGGTGTAATAGCCAAATGCCAGCAGATTCCATAGTTGTGAAAGCTCATTGGAATTAATTCTTCGCTTTTTGGTCAGTGCGAGTAATTTATCTATGCCATCCTGAGGCGTTCCCTTGGGCACCGGTACCGGTTCACCTTCCTCTCTAGGCATGGATTCTGGATCAATCATGATCTGAGCTTCGGAAAGGTTCTTGTAGAAGCTCTGACTGATTGCTGGCACTCTACGGGGTTTCTTTTTCTTTTCAGTCTCTGCAGCCTGGGAGGAGTTGAAAACAGGAATATCACATACTGTCAGGCTAAAAGCACCCAACATCATTAATGTCATCAACTGAATAAACTGCTTCATTCTAAAGCTCCGGCTACGAATCTGCCAATTCAAAAATAATTCTGTTCTGTACACCTGTTGTCGCAACTGGCTGGCCATCGATTACTTTTGGTTTGTATTTAAACTTCACCGCGGCTTTTACAGCAGAATTGTTAAATACCGTATTCGGGCTATCTACGCAATCACCCGGTGCCCGCATATTAGGAATATAACCACAATTGGATACCACAAAAGGGTCACGAACAGTACCTTGCTCAGTCACCGTAAATTCGACTATTACCCAGCCAGCCATGCCTCTCGACAAGGCGCGACGAGGGTATTGTGGGGCCACTTTAACAATGGGCAGGTACTCGCCATCGGTAATTCCAAAACCACCTCCGCCAACATCCACACTGACACTTAAATCTACATTCGACATCGAAAAACTGGCAGAATCAACGGCTACATTAAAGTTCTGTGGAGGAATATCCGGCGGTGGTTCATCAGGTGGTGGAGGTTTCTTCGGTTTACGTTGCTTGGTCTGTACTTCCTGATCCTGCTTAACCCGCACAAAATCAACCAGATTACCTATCTTGTCATCGCTAAGCGCATTTTCAGCACCTTGTATCAGGTATTGCATGAGGTAGAACAATGCCAGGGTTACAAAAACACCTACAATGGTCGAAATACTGAACCTAATTATCATGCATTAATCCTTCAATTCTCTTCGGAGGCAATAGCCACCTGAGTAATTCCGATCTGCCTGGCAGACTCCATTATGGCCAGCACATTCTCGACTTTAGAAATACTGTCTGCCTGGATAACCAATCCACCTTTTGGGTTCTCCGCATGCAGCCTTTCCATGATCGGTCGGACACTTCTGATATCTACCTTTTTCTTATCAATCCAAATCCCACTATCCGGACCGACACCTACCAGTAACGACACTGTCTTTTTCATCTCAGCGGTTTTAGTATCCGGCCGATTTATCTCAACCCCTGTCTCTTTGATGAAAGTCGCCGTAACGATGAAAAAAATAAGCATGATAAATACAACGTCCAGCATCGGCGTTAAATCTGCTACTTTTTCATCTGTCTGAGTCTTTAATTTTCGCATTCTACCTAACCGTTATACATCGCTATAGATTCAGTGATCAGCCGTAAGAGTGTCTTCCAGGAAATTAGATTCCGCCTCTACTTTGCTGACAAGAAAAGTGTTAGCCAGTACGCCTGAGAGTGTCGCTACCATGCCAGACATCGTCGGGATGGTAGCCATGGAAACACCAGCGGCCATTGAACGCGCGTTACCGCCTGAGTAGGTCATCGCTTCAAATACGGAAACCATACCTGTTACTGTGCCGAGCAGGCCCAGCAGAGGCAACAGAGCAATTAAGGTCTTAATCACGCCCATATTAGCTTTCAGCCTTTCATTCACTTCGGATATAAGGCGTTCTCTGATCAAGCGAGCAGTCCAGGATTTTCGCTCCGGTCGCCCTTCCCAATATTCCAATGCAGCACCGACGTCTTTTCTATGTTCAGTACGAATAAACCAATAGCGTTCACAGATGACCGCCCACATGAAGAACGTGGCGCCTGCAATCAGGTACAAAACCTGACCGCCTGCTTCCATGAACGTCCGAATTGCGACTATAATTTCTTCCACAACTAGCCGCCTGTCTTTTCCGCATGCTCGGCGATCAAACCGCCGCTCTGCTCATTGAGAATTTGCATAATACCCTGTGCACGTGTATTCACGAAGTAATGCAGCAGCACGGTTGGAATAGCAACAGTCAAGCCCAGTACCGTCGTTACAAGCGCCTGCGAAATACCACCCGCCATCGTCTTTGGATCACCTGTGCCAAACAATGTAATGGCCTGGAAGGTCACAATCATACCGATAACCGTACCCAGCAGGCCTAACAGAGGCGCCACCATCGAGATTATCTTAATGAAGCCAATAAAACGGTTAATGCTAGGTTGTTCCTTGAGTATCCCTTCATCAATTTTAAGCATCAAAGTTTCTGAATCCACAGCCTTGTTATCTTCATAAATTGCTAGAATCCGTCCAAGGGGATTCTTCATGTTGGCCGTATCAGGGTTCTTCGCCTGGCGGTTAACACTCATTCCAACCAAAGTCAGGGCAGTGAACTTGTAAATAGCAATTGCCAAAGCAATGACGCCAAGGAAAATAATGACGTAGCCGGGTGTACCGCCCTGATGGACTCTTTCCTCGAGGGTGGGCACCTGTACCTGTAGTGCCAGGAGTTGTCCCCGGGTCGGATCCAGTCCAAACGGAACGTATCCGGAAGTAGCAGCACCCAGTTCAACCGTGGAATCCACAAACCGCGCTGACGGTTGTTTAGGCAGCTCTGCAATAATCTGGTTATCGATATCGTAGGCAACGTAACCACCTTCACTGATCAGGTTGAAAGCGCCTATACGAATAACGTCCTGTTCTTTCTCCTCTCCGTCCAGTTTGATGACATTGGCCCTGAAACGGCTGACTTTGGCCGATTCAGTCATCTCTTCCTGCATCAGAAACCAGAGCCTTTCAATCTCTTGGATTGTCGCCAGTTTAGAACTCTTACCCATGGATTTTGCGAAATCGCTCAACCACTCACCCCGACCCGGCAGTTCTGCACTAATAATTGAACCCTCGAAAACGCCCTGGGTATCCCCGCTGACCTGCTGCAATACGCCAAATAACTCGCGCAATGAACCGAGTCGCTTCGCCAGGATCTCTTGCTGAGCCGCTATATTCTGCTCATTTTTTTCAAATTGGGCTTCGAGTCGTTCAGATCGGGCCTCTTCATTTGCCTGCTGCCTTCGACCATTTCGCAACGCCTGATTCTGCCTCGACTTGTCGGCGAGAAATTCCTTCTCGCGACGTTGGTTGATACGGCCATTAACAACCTTGCCTTCCTTTACCATGTTTAACAGTTCCGAAAGCGAACTCGCTTGCACTGCCTCTTCTGCTGCCTGAGCACCAAAGCTCGCTATTAACAGCAATCCTGCCAGATTCTTTAACAAAAATTTCATCACCTACTCTCCTGCCGCTCTTACTGGTAGTTTCACAAGGTCCGCTGTTTTGGTCTTGCGCGCTATACGTAGCGCGTCTCTAACGCCCGCCCTGTATTCATCTCCTAGGATCACCCAGTCACGCTTGCTATTATCCCAGACACCGGTGGTTTCACCATTCAACGTCTGAAAAACCAGCGAAACGCGCCCCCACTTCAACATGTCGACCGAAGTTGACTTTCCATTGACATCAATCATGTCTGTGTAGGGCTCAATAGTGGAACCATAGGCATTTTCAACCTGATAGGCCTGCATAACCTGGCTGAACTTTTCAGCTACGCTGACATCAGCCCGATCCAGAGTCTCGCGAAGAAACGCGATTCGATCGTCGCGTTCGTCCATAAGGAAGGGCACATCGAGCTCAACAAATTTAGCCAGATTATCTATCATCCTTTCAATCAGGGGACCGATCTGCCTTTCGATCACGGTGACACTGTCAATAGAATTAGCAAGTTCAGCCAGCTCTTCATTCTGATTTCTGATCAGTCTCTCCTGCTGAAGGTTGTATACTTTCAAACCATCAACGATTTTCATCACCCTTTTATATTGCGACAGCAGATCGCGGGTATCATCTTTAAGCTCATCTATTTTAGCTTGGGATCTCTTCCCTTCTAGGGTTGTGGCCTCTCGAATCCCCAATACTTCATCAAGACTTTGTGCTTGTACTGTTATTACCGATACCAATGACACCAAGAGGAGCAGTGCTGCTAACAGCCCTGAACTGGATTGCAGTTGTTTCATGATCTTACCTATTCGGATTATTACTCTTATGAACTTGTCTTCTGTAAGCCTTACCTTTAGTTCTACAGCGTTTCTGGCATTGCTCACAAAATACACAGTCGAAGGATGTAGAAGCATCCATTGTTTGTCAAGCAAACAGTATAAGGATATTCACTTATGCACTAAAACTTTAGGAAATAGCACAGAATTCCTGTTTTTTCTGTATTAGCATGCAAAACACGCGCGGTTATTATAAGGACTCTTTCTCATCGTGCAAACCAAATAACGCCTTTTTAGCAATTTTAGTATCAAAATCGCCTGAGCCAATAAGTGACTCACCCACTGCAAAACCCGCTTTCACACCGGGCCTGGCCAGCAAGGCCTGATACCAGCGTTCTACGCTGGGGTAATCCTGCAGGTCAATGCCATGCCGTTCATGCCTGAAAACCCACGCCAGGCAGGCGATATCGGCAATGCTGTATTCGCCTGCCAGGAATCGACGGCGCGCCAGTTGAAGATTAAGCACATCATACAAGCGCGCACATTCCGCCTGGTAGCGCTGGATCGCATATTCATGTCTGTCTTGTGCATACAAACGGAAGTGATGAGCCTGGCCCGCTATAGGCCCTAATCCACCGACCTGCCAGAACAACCATTGCATACAAGTCATTCTGGCATCAGCTTCTTGCGGCATTAACCGCTGATGCTTTTCCGCCAGATACAAAAGAATTGCTCCGGATTCAAATATCATGCGCTTTTCCTCACCCTGGGTCGGGCAATGGTCTACCAGCGCAGGAATCTTGTGATTGGGTGATATAGCGACAAAATCAGCATGATGTTGTTCTCCCACGGAGATATTGACCGGGCAGAGATTGTAAGGCAGCTCAAGTTCTTCCAGCGCAATGGAAACTTTGTATCCGTTCGGTGTTGGCCAGAAATAAAAATCGTAAGCCACTGGGCGCTCCTGTCAGTCTAAATGAGCAGCAAAAAACTCCAGGCTCCGACTTAGTGCCAGATCTGCTGCTGCAGCATCGAAACTGGCCCTGTGATTACAGTTAAACCCGTGGTCCGCTTCATAGACATGAACATCTGAATCCAGGCAGGCCTCAGCAACAGCGTTAACCTCGGCCATCGGGATATGAGCATCCAACCGGCCAAAGTGAAACAGTACCGGCACCTTCGCGGACCGGTCCAATTCACCGCTGACACCACCACCATAATAACTAACGGCACATTCTATACCTGCCAGTTCACAACTCGCCAGCCAGCTCATCAAGCCACCAAAACAATATCCGACCAGCCCGGTTTTATGATCTCCATTGAGATAATCTATAGCAGCCTGAATATCCAGCAAGGTCTCATTGATCCTCAGCTTACCTCGGGCTATATCCACACCCTGCATCATGTCAGAACCACCATAACCCAATTCAATGCCTGGTTTGACACGGTCGAATAACGCCGGCGCAAGCGCTCGATAACCATCGGCAGCATAACCATCACAGACCTCCCTGATATGGGCATTAACACCAAATATTTCCTGAATAACCACAATCGCCCCTTTGGCGGGTTGGTCTGGCTCTGCGAGATAACCCTTGAACAGATGCTCATCTGCACTTGACAGCTGAACTTGACGACTAGTCATGCTTTACTCCCCTCTTATTGTCTCGGTTGTTTGATTTTGATTAACTTCGAGTTTGTTTAATTTCACAGCCATAACGCCTATTAATTGCTTATCAAGGCAAGCTGTTATCTGCAGGGTCGCGAATCCACCTACTTCAATCCTTTGAATGCTCATGCTGCTACCCCCTTACCCAGGATTTCCTGGCACATCAAATGGCACAAGCAGAGCCTGCTTAAACCTGTGCAGCAACAACCAGCACCAATACAGAAACCCATGGCTATTCATACTCGATGAACCTCGAAATTCTTCAACAGACTATGTTTATCAGCAGATCCAGTAACCACCGATCGAGCGATCTCTCCCTGTAAATACTGAACTGCGACGCGCTGCACATCTTCGGCGGTAACCTTCAGAATTTCTCGGCGCTGAGTACCTCGCCAATCAGCATCACGGCCATGCAGGGCCAGGTGAAATGACTGCCGGGCTTCTCCTGCAGGTGAACCGGGTGCGTCTATTGTGCTGGCAATGCCAAGAATAGCTTCTTCCACTGCAGCACCGTCTACCTGCTGCTGCCTGGCCCAGAGGATGGCGTCATCGAATATCTCATAGGTTTTTTCCAGTTCTGGATCTCGATAAGAATAAAGCCTGAATACCCCGCTGTTAGCATCAAAGTTTGCGCCGCCCCCATAAGCCCCACCTTTTTCCCTGATCTCACTATGCAGATAATGATTGCGCAGGACGCTGGCCAATACACTGAGCGCTGCACTATCAGCATCTGAGACAGGCAATGCAGCATAAGCCAGAGCACAGAAGTTCACTTGGGTATTGGTAATATAAGCTGTATCTGAATTGCTACCGCGCTCATTCAGCACAATCCTGCTGCTCGGCAAGGCGGCTCGATCCGGCCACAGGTTCAAGAGTGCCTGGCACAGATCCTCCGACTGATCGGCGTCGGATATCAGCAACTGGACTTTTCCAGAATTCAAAAGCAATTCATGCAAGACGGTCAACTGATCTGCCAGGATGGCAGGTCCCGACTTGTGAACCTGTTGATCGAGCCTCTTTAGATGCTCAAGTCCGGCCAATCCACTCAATCGATGGTTAATAGCAGCCACCGGGCTAAACCAGGCAGAGGCGGCCAGCATGGCAAGACTATGGCCCTGCCCGGTCACCCCCATTTCCCGCCTCGCTCGAATCTGCCCGACCAGATCTACAATTCGGTCCTGTTCATCAAAACGAACCGTCTCCAGTGTTTCTTTGAGCAACGTCAGCATTGGTATCGCATTACGTCGCAATGCTCGACTGCCCAGTACAAAAAAAGCACGTTGGTGAGTGTAGTCGTTAACACAGGACCTTAAAGAACTATAGGCACTCAAACCACCGGTAATGGCATGCTGGACATCCTGGGTTTCCAGGTAATTACGGCCACCGCTACCTAACTCGCCGATTAACTGTCCCAATAAAGGCAGTATCTGCCATTGTTCTTCTCTGAGGCCGGCAGCTTCGGTAACGATCTGGTGGTATACCAGGCCATTGCAACTGGCTTCATAACGTGTGATACCCGATGTGGACGTGGGCTCGGGATAGCTAACCAGATCCGGAATATCTGACAGCGTGACGCTGGGCAATACGGATAAATCTTCCGGCAGTGCCTGCCGTTCATTCAAATCCTGGCTCTGCTTTAGAATATCCTGACGTTGAAGATCAGTCAGGCCGTTTTTAATCAGGTCCAATCGCTGGCTTTCCTGCTCATCCTGAAGTTGGGACAGCTGGGAGTCCGGCACCATGGTTAGACGAACCCTATGCGCATTGTTCAATAGTAAATCCTTCACCTGGGTCTTGATAAATTCAGGATCTTCTATATCTCTGCGTAGCTTTTCCAAAGCACTGTCTAGATCCAGCAGGTTCATCGGGCTTCCCCGGTGTACCGCAGCAGACATACAGGAAAAAATGAGCTGCAACCCATAGGGCATACCATCACCACCGATTTCTCGCTGCGACAGTTCGAGTTGATGCAGTACCGCTTCCAGGCGGTCTTTGGCAATACCATCCTCAGCGACCTGCTTCAACACATCCAGAATCAATGCCTGTAAGTCATCTGCATGCTCAGCTTCACTGCCTTCAACCCCACAGACAAAGCTCATCTCATGATTGTTTTCCTCCAAACCGGTCAGCGGCGATACCGCCGTACTATGAGAAAAACCTTCCAGAGCCAGCCTAAGCGGGGATGCGCTGGTATCCAGCAAGGCATCCGATAACAGATTAGCGGTTAACAGATTCTCAAGATCTGTGTTCTTGCCTAATAACCAGGCCAGGACAATGTGGGTTTTTGCAGCCGTTTCCTGTCCATCAACGGCATAAGACTCAGTCACCTCAATAGGCACTGACATTCGTTTTTCAGGTGGAACCTCGATGACGGTGTCACGACGCTGAAATCGCTGCAAAGCACGTTCTTCAAAAATAGCCTGCAGCGCTTCCACCTCTATATCACCGAAAGTCATTAATACTGCGTTACTTGGATGATAGTGTGTCTTATAGAAGTCAAGCAATGCCGGATAGGTCAGAGAGGGGATATCTGATGGATCGCCACCGCTGTTATAGTGATAGGTCACACTGGGGAATAAGTGCTTTTGCAATTGATCCAAAAGCATCGATACGGGTGAACTCATGGCACCTTTCATTTCATTATAGACAACGCCCTTATAGACTAAATTCGAAGCGCTATTGTCAGGTTCCTTAAATTCAAGGCGATGGCCCTCCTGAGCAAAATCAAGCGGATCCAGCCGGCTGAAAAATACCGCATCCAGATAAACATCCAGGAGATTGAAAAAATCCTTACGGTTAGTGCTGGCAAAAGGATAAGCCGTATAATCACTGGTGGTAAAAGCATTCATGAAAGTATTCAAAGATCGCCTTAACATCAGGAAAAAAGGATCTCGGACCGGAAATCGCTCACTGCCACACAATGCCGTATGCTCAAGAATATGAGCGACCCCAGTTGAATCCGTAGGTACCGTTCGCAGCGCAACCATAAACACATTTTCTTGATGATCCGAAGCAAGGTGCAAGTGCCGCGCGCCGGTCGCTACATGCTCATATTCCAGCATTTCAAGGTTTAAACTGGCTATCTGTCGACTTTGGACCAGACGAAACGGCAATGACTTCTCTACTGCCATGGTCATGACTCGGAATTTTCCTGCCTGAATTTAATCCAATAGTCTTCTATGCCCTGTTTCATTTCTTTACGCAGCATTAAAATAGAGAACAAATTGGGTATGGTCATCAGGGCAATCGTGATAGCAGAGATCAGCCAGATCAGAGAAGTATCTGATATGGCAGCTATAAAAAAGCCAAACACGTAGGCCAATCGATAAGCCGTCAAGGAACCCGTTCCGAACAAATAGGTCATGGCTCGATCACCATAATACGACCAGGCCACCGCCGTGGTAAAAGCAAACAGCAATAAGCCAATAGATACAATATAACGGCCATATTCGCCGAATACGCTGCGAGTAAATGCAATTGATGTCAGATCAACCGAGTGCACCAGAGACCTGCCCCTCAGTGCCACAGGTTCCATGAGTTTGCCCTCCCTGACGGTCAACATTCCAGTATAGCGGCTGCCTCCCTCCTCAAAACGGACATCCTCGGCGATCGAACGGTTGTGAAGAATCGTGTACTCGGCCGAGTTAGCAATGCCATCGACGACCCTGATATCACCACTGAAAGGCTCAATTGAGCTTTCACCAAAATTCAAGTAAGCAAATAATTCCGAACGGTTACCCGGTCTATCCTCATGCCAGGTTCCTGCTATGAACTGGGTATCAAACTTTTGAAAGTCCGTTTCGTGCTTCTCGTTCCATACGCCCGAAGCCAGAATTACAAGGCCAGTCAGGCTACAGATAATGATGGTGTCAATAAACGGCTCCAGTATAGATACCATGCCCTCGGAAATGGGCTCATCTGCTCTTGCTGCAGCATGGGCAATTGGCGCGCTTCCCTGGCCGGCCTCATTCGAGAAAAGGCCCCGATTAACACCTCTGTTAAAAGCGTAAGCAAAGCTCGCGCCGAGAAAACCGCCAGCAGCTGCAGAACCGCTAAAGGCATCTTGAATAACGCTCAGGAAGGACGGCAGCACCTGTTCAATATTCGCTGCAATGACGGCAAGCCCTCCTAAAAAGTAGATAACAGCCATCGTAGGTACAAGCTTTTCGGCCACTTTAACAATTCGCTTGATACCGCCTAATATGACCATTCCTAACAAAATGGCGAGGCTCAAGCCTGTGATCCAGGCCGGAATACCAAAGGTGGACAGCATCCCACTGGCAATATTATTACTTTGCGGCATATTGCCACTACCGAAACTGCTGACCACTGTCGCTATGGCAAACAAAACAGCCAGCCATTTCAAATTCAACCCTTTTTCCATCACAAACATTGGCCCGCCGACAATAAAACCGTGATCATCTGTCTGGCGATATTTGTGAGACAGGGACACTTCGACAAATTTGGTTGTCATGCCAAAAAAGGCAGTCATCCACATCCAGAACAATGCTGCCGGCCCACCCAGATAAATAGCCAGGGCAACACCACCGATATTACCGGTACCAACGGTTCCGGCAATTGCCGTGGTTAAAGCCTGAAAATGGGTCGCATCACCTAAATGGTGTGGCTTATCATACTTGCCGCGGACGACCCGCCATGCGTGGGTAAAATAACGCACCTGGGGTACTTTCAGATACAGCGTAAAAAACACGCCCGTACCCAGTAATAGATAAGGAAAATAAAAAGCCGAGCCCAACAGGCTATCCATCCAGCTCAACGATCCCTCAACACCCGTTATTAATTCATCCAATACCCTGCTCCCTCATTTACAGATATCAGCACGTTAGCAAATATCGATGAGGGAAACTACGTTACTGAACCGGCACGCTTCCTGGCTGTGTCATAAACGACCCGCAGGGATCATCATGTTCGAGGAAATTCCAAATTCATCGACAACCGTATGCGCCAGTAAAGGGGTCGGTTCGAATAACGATAAGGCGAATAATACCGCTGCATCAAGAATGTCATCAACGGCCACCTGTGAACGACGATACCGGCCAGCCTGCTGATCAAGCAGCGCGGTGATGGGCAGACCCGCGTTGTCTAGCAGCTCTATTCTCTGTTTGCGTCCTTCCTGGGTCTGTTTTGAGAACTGCATGGGACTACCCTTTAATAGACAAAATACCAGTTCAGGGTGGGCTTCAAGAAATTCCATGGCCGAACCGCCGTGCCTTATAAACTGATCAAGCTGTTTTATCTTGGCACACAAATTCCAGGTCTGCCGGGACAACTTCATTCCCCTGAGGGAAAAATTTATGGCACAGCTTGCTGCATAACTGCTGGCATAAACTGCGCTGCGACTGGGCACTGAAAAAACACAGCAAGCGCGCTTGCCTAAAAAGGATCTTGCTTTTTTTTCCACCTGGCGTGCTTCGCCTTCAGGCAAACCAATCGGCATATCTATATAGGCCGTGTAGCCAGGCAAAGACTGAGCCAGGTCCTCAATTGTGGCGAACAAGCGGATCTGCACATCTTCATTTTGCCGGAAGCATGCCAACCAGCCAGCTCGACAACCGTCCACGCCTACAACCTGCTCTATCATTGACTAATTCAACCTGCGGCACTCACCGCTTCTCTCATGGTTACAAATTCTTCAGCCGCGGTAGGGTGAATGCCGACCGTGCTGTCAAATACGGCTTTAGTCACACCTGCCTTGACTGCGATGGCCATACCCTGGATTATCTCGCCCGCATCGCTACCCACCATGTGGACACCAACAACCCTGTCTGTCTGGTTATCGACAATCAATTTCATAAGAGATTGCTCATTACTGCCGCTCAGAGTGTGTTTCAGCGGCCTGAATCTGGACAGGTAGATTCTTATATCAGCAAATCTGGATCTGGCCTCGGTTTCGGTTAAACCCACTGTGCCAATGTTCGGCTGGCAGAACACCGCCGTCGCGATATTCTCGTAGTCCATTTTGCTGGCCACGCCAAGAAACTGACTACTGGCAAAACACATGGCCTCTTTAATCGCCACAGGTGTCAACTGTATTTTGTCGATAACATCGCCCAGTGCAAAGATATTCGGTTCACTGGTTCGAAAGTCCTCATCAACGATAATCGCCCCATTGTCCCGCATGGCCACATTGACATGTTCCAGGCCCAGGTCAGCAACCGCTGGGAGTCGGCCTGTCGCCGCCAGGATCAAATCTGTTTCTATCTGCTGGCCATCCTCATAGGTTGCCGAAAATGAACCATCCGGTTTTTTTTGAATAGAGGCGACACAGGAATTAAAATGCAGTTTGATAGCCTTTTTTTCGAGCTCGTCGCGAACCATACTGCGAACGTCATCATCGAAATGTCTCAGGAACAGTTCGCCCCGATAAGCCAACGTAGTTTCCACCCCCAGCCCGGCAAAAATGCCCGCGAATTCGACGGCGATATAACCACCGCCTAGAATCAGTATGCGCTTTGGCAGTGCATCCAGGTAAAAAGCATCGTTGGATGTGATCAGATGCTCGTTACCAGGAATATCCTGGACAGTCGGGTTACCACCCGAGGCAATCAGGATTTTTTCAGTGGACACCCGCTGATCTCCCACTTGAATATGATGCGCATCGATAATTCTGGCACGGCCATCAAAATGTGTGACACCCGCCTGATCCAGCATGCCCTTATAGATCTGGTTCAGTCGCGTTATTTCTTTATCCTTGTTCTTGATAAGCGTCGGCCAGTTAAATTCTGCCTGGCCCATCTCCCACCCGTAACCGCGTGCATCACCATAATCTTCATGATAATGCGAAGCATAAACCAGCAGTTTTTTAGGAATACAGCCAACATTGACGCAGGTGCCGCCCATGTATTTTTCTTCGGCAGTGGCAACGCGTGCACCATACTGGGCACACATACGTGCAGCTCTGACACCGCCTGAACCGACACCAATAACAAAGAGATCGAAATTATAATCTGCCATACACTATCCTTGATCAGACGTTTACCTAGACTAGGTCTGAGTCTGCTAGGATACACCAACAATAACGTCAAGGGATGGACAAATACTTGGAGTTCCTGCTTCAGCCATTTCAACCCTGTCACTGGATTGATAACCTTACCGTCCGGCTGACGCTGGAGCAGCCGGATCTGCTGTTTTTCCAGATAGCGCTAAAAGGAGACCCGCTATTCTTAGCTCAATTGCCTGAGGCCCAACCAGGTAATCGAGCCTACGGGTTGTGGGAAGAAACCTGCTTTGAGCTGTTTATCGGCGTAGACAACTGCCCGGGTTATATAGAATGGAATCTCGCTGCGACAGGCGATTGGAACTGTTTTTCCTTTCATAGCGAAAGAACCGGCATGCTAACGAGCGACCTGCTCAAACTGCACAGTGCATCATCCAGTTCAACCCCCAGGAGCTATCTCATGAACTGCCGGATTCAACTACCCGACTCGTTACAGGCAATTATCAGGCAGTGCTGCCTGGGCGTTGCCGCAGTACTGAAATCCTCAGACAGTACAGCTTATTTTGCCTTAGCTCACGGTTTACAGGCCGACTTTCATGACCGCCGCTATCACCAGCAGGTATGCCTGTCATGAGCTTCCAGTTCGGCCTTGATCAACTGCTAGCAGACGAGCAGCGACTGGCCCAGTTGAGGACCCTGTCAGTCGGGCTGGTGGCGCATCCTGCATCGGTTACCTCGGTGCTGCAGCCCAGTGCCGATGCCCTTCTGGCTGCTGGTGTCAACCTGGTTCGCCTGTTCGGACCACAACATGGTATGCGTGGTGACAAGCAGGACAACATGATTGAATCTGAGGACTATGTTGATCCCTTGCATGAGATTCCGGTGCTCAGCCTGTATGGCCAGTATCGACGACCGACACCTGAGATGCTCTCTGGTCTAGATGTGATCCTGTTTGATCTACAGGATATCGGTTGTCGTATTTATACCTATATCACTACTTTGCGATACTTCATGGAAGCCTGCGCACAGGACTCTATAGAAATGTGGATCCTAGATAGACCGAATCCGGCAGGAAGGCCCATAGATGGCCTGCTGCTTGAATCCGGTCAGGAAAGTTTTGTTGGCGTCGATAGCCTGCCCTGTCGGCATGGCCTGACCACTGGCGAGCTTGCCCAGTGGTTCAACACCAGACTGGTTATGCCAGCCGATATTACAGTCATAACCATGACTGAGTATGTTACCAATGAGAATCCAGGCTACGGCTGGCCCAGCCACCGTCAACCCTGGATTAACCCCAGTCCTAATGCGAGCAGCCTCAATATGGCGCGCTGTTTCCCTGGGACCGTGCTCATTGAGGGAACCAATCTATCCGAGGGCCGAGGAACAACAACACCGCTCGAACTGATGGGCGCTCCCGATTTTCCCACTGCCGATATCCTGCAGTTACTGGCCGAAAAAGCCCCTCAGCTCAGCCAGGGGATTATTCTAAGGCCCTGCAATTTCGAGCCTGCATTTCAAAAGCATAGCTCGATGATCTGCTCTGGCATCCAGTTCCATACGCAACTGCCATCTTATCGGCACCAGGACTTCCAGCCCTATGCCCTGATCGCGACCCTGTTAAAACTGCTACGCAATCTACGTCCCGACTATGAATTATGGCGCTACCACGACTATGAATATGAGACTGAACGCATTCCCATCGATGTTATCAATGGCGGTCCCTGGCTCAGGCACTGGATAGATGATCCAGATCGGGACCTGCCCGAACTGTACCAGGCAATAGAGATGGCCAGGCAAAGCTGGTCCAGCACTAGACAAGACTATCTGCTGTATTAAAACAAAGCCCTGAAAACGGATTCTGGCTGCCGACACCCCAACTCAGAATCAGTAACCGGTTATCACCTTATCAGCAGTATCCGTCACCTGATCTCAGTTGCCATGCTAAACTGCATTTTTTTTAAGAGATTGCTCATGACCAATGCCTACAAGATCGCTATTCTGGCCGGAGATGCCATTGGCCCGGAGATTATGGCTCAAGCCGTACGGGTCTTCAGTTTACTCAACCAGCATCGGGACCTGGCCTTTGAGCTTCTACCAGCACCCTTTGGCGCCAGCGCCTATTTCAGCCACGGCCATGCCTTCCCCGATGAGACCAAGGCACTATGCGACTCAGCAGATGCCATACTCAAAGGTCCGGTTGGCCTGAGTTATGAGGAGTCAAAGAAAATACCGGTTGAAGAGCAGGCCGAGAGGGGCGCTATATTACCTTTACGGGCACGTTATGAAACTTTCGCCAATTTTCGGCCCATTTATCTAAGCAAGGATATGATTCAATTTTCACCACTTAAGGCCAGTGTCATTCCCGATGGCATCGATATATTGCTGATCAGGGAGTTGGTCGGTGGACTCTACTTCGGCAAGAAGGACAGGGGCGTTAATTCAGAGGGTAGACGCTATGTGCATGAAACCCTGGAATATACAGAAGACCAGATCCGGCAGGTGCTAAGGGTCGGCTTCCAGCAGGCTCAAAAACGCAAGCACCGCCTGCACAATATTCACAAGAGTAATGTGCTCATGTCCAGTGTATTGTGGAACGAGGTCCTGGAAGAAGTTCAGGTGGAATTCCCCGATGTGGAAGTCATTCACCTGCTGGTCGATGCGGCGGCAACCGCGCTTTGCCTGAATCCCGGGCAGTTCGATGTCATGGTAATGGAAAACATGTTCGGTGATATTCTTTCTGATCAGGGCGGCGGGATACTCGGTTCTCTGGGGCTCATGCCTTCGGCCTGTATGGGCCCTGAGAAAGCCTATTACGAACCATCGCATGGCTCCGCACCGGATATCGCCGGGAAAAATATAGCGAACCCCTACTCCATGATCGGATCTGTCGCAATGATGCTGGAAATGAGTTTTGGTCTGGAGCAGGAGGCTGCGCATGTATGGAGCGCGATGAAAGCAGTATTTGAAGCTGGCTATACCACAGCAGACCTTAACCCGAATACAGAAGATTCTTCGCTGGTATCGACAACGGAGTTTGGTGACCTGGTGATGGATCGGCTTGAAGCTCTGCTAACGAACTAGCAATCAGCTCAACAAGCTTGCTGCTATATGTATGCTGCTACATGCTGCTATATAAGCCCGCAACTAAACAAACCCATAACAGGCAGTGGCGGGTCAACCGGCGGCTTTAAAAGTTCAGGCTTGCCGCGGTCTGCACGATACTGGTCAGCATCACCAGAACTGCCAGCCAGCCCCAGCCAATGAATAACCAATTGATCATAGGCTGTTCGAAAAGATCACCCAGAATATTGACCAGACTATCCACAAATATAAATTTAAGAACTGATTTCATGCAATTGGTTCCTTTCCTTTCCGCCCGGGATTGTACAGATTCCGGCCAGGTTTTACACCTTCAAGGCAATCTTAATCGCTGTTCATAAGCCTTGAATCCGTCAATGACCCCAGATAGCTCTTTATAGAGGTCTTTCATGACAATATCCTGCTTGAATTGAACCCGCCTGGAAAACAAGGTGATCGGGAAAACAAAATTTGCTGTCTCTTTCCACTGCAGCGCCTTACTCGAACCATCTTCGTCTTCATAAAAGACCCATTTAAGCCGATGTTGCTTAACAAGAATATCACCGAATATAACGCCGATGGCCTGCCATGAACGGATATCGCTCTTTGCAATGAATTTCTGGTCGACCAGTGACTGCAGAGCTTTCAGGTCTGTTTCGGACTGGCTTAAACTCAAGATACCCACACGCCTTGCCAGCAAATCCATTACCAATTGGCGCTGCGAAGACAGAATATACTGTTGACCCACATTTAATGCTGTGACCACCGCAGGATCTTCTTGCTCGGTCTCGAAAGTATAATTAGCAAGCTCTTCGGGCGACAGGGTTAATACTTCTGCCTCGGCAGATTGGTCAGCAGTTAACAAACAAGGCAAGCACAGGATGAAAAAACTGACTATGATACGTTCCAGCATGGATACAAACCTCCTGATTACTTCCATGGATTAAATAAAAGGATAGAACCAGTGCAAATCTCGGTGATCCAGGCCATTCACACCGCCAATATCTCAGGTGTTATCGCCCTGGCAGGTGGTGGCTCACAGGCCCTTGCCGATCTGCTCAAGCAACCTGGAGCATCATCCACAATCCTGGAAGCTATTGTACCGTACAGTGGCAGCGCCATGGTGAACTTTTTAGGGAGAGCGCCAGACCATGCCTGTAGTGCCTTAACAGCCAGGCAGATGGCCATGCAGGCCTGGCAGCGAGCACGACAGCTTTCCTCAAAACAACCTGACACCCTGTTTGGACTCGGCCTGACAGCAGCTTTAACAACCCAGCCTCAGCGAAAAGGTTCAGACCGCTGCTATATAGCACTGCAGACGCTAACCGAGACACTGGAACTGGCCATTGATTTCACCCTGCCGGCCTCAGCACAGTTAAGACAACAGCAGGAAAACCTGTGCGCCGAGCAGGCCCTTGGCTTACTGGGCCATCTGATCGGTCGAGAAACCAGCGCCCAGCAGGGTAAAGACAGTCGCGGCCAATACCAGCGCTCGTTTAGCTGCACAGCCGGTAAGCCTGACTGGCAATCGGTCTTGCTGGGCAAGCAAAGCAGCACCCTTCAGGTCGCAGGGCCATCTCTGATATTTCCGGGCGCCTTTGATCCCATTCATAAAGGCCATATGGAAATGAAGCGAATTGCTGAGAAACACGCCGCTATGAGTGCACTATTTGAGATTTCAGTTGTTAATGTCGACAAGCCTCCTCTGGACTACTGGGAAATGCAGAAACGCCAAGCCAGCCTCACCGACCTGGGTGAACTGGTGTTTACTTCTGCTGCAACCTTTGTAGAGAAAGCCGCTATTTTTCCCGAAGCCACTTTCATCGTCGGCGCGGACACCATCAAACGTATCGCCAATATTACTTATTACCAGCAGGACCCGCAGCACCGAGATAGGGCCATTAACAAACTGGTGCGCAGGGGCGCCCGATTTCTGGTGTTTGGACGGTTTAACGATGGTCACTTCGATACTTTAGAAGACCTTGATTTACCTGTGGATTTACAGGCTATCTGTGAACAGGTCCCTGAGTCCAGGTTTCGCGACGACGTCAGTTCGACCCTGATAAGACGGGATCAGCATAAAGACCCTGCCTAGCACTAGCCAAGGCCTGCAAGCTGTTTAAGACCCACCAGCCTGTTCCTGCCGGAACGTCTGCAACCGGGCCCCGCCAGGCCGACCCCGCCAGGCAGGCCACGATTACAAATTCATTTTCAACCGGATTGCGCTGACAATTTCAGCGGGAGAGTCACTGATGTCAACCATCAGAGCGTCCCCGGGCTGTTCAAGAATTTCATACTGACTATCGAGTAGCTCAGGCGGCATATAGTGAGCCTGTCGGCGCGCCAATCGCCTGGCGATTAGCGCCTTGGGGCCCCTCAGATGAATGTATACCACCTGTTCGGCATCCATCCTGCCTGTCAGCAGCGAACGATAACTTGCCTTCAGCGCAGAGCAGGCCAGTACCGAACCAGTGGACAGTTCACTCCAGCAACCAATCCGGCCAGCCAACTGAAGCAGCCAGGGCCGGCGATCCTGGTCCGTCAATGCTTGCCCGGCTGCCATCTTCTGCTTATTGGCGCTCGAGTGGAAATCATCGGCATCATAAAAAGGCCAACCCAGCGCTGTAGCCAGCGCCCTGCCAATGGTCGTCTTACCGCTACCGGCTACCCCCATAAGAATAATAACCATGATCTTTCTACGGAAATCGCGTCATTATTACGTCCTTATTACGTCCTTCGATGAGGCCGCCTTGTGGCTGCCAATTTCACAACAGGCAGGCACGTTGATCAAAGCCGTACCGCTCTGGTCGGCAATGATCGACAACCGGCAAGTATCCGTTAATGCCAAACATAACCCAGAGCATACAATGCTGACCGCCTTGGATTAGTACCTGTTATGACCCTGCCTTCCCTAAAGCAGTTCACCACCACAGGCAGATGCCGTCGTGCCATGTTGTTCAAACGCTTTAATCACATTAGCACCGGTTCGCCAGCGATGAACCTCATCCGGACCATCGACCAGGCGCTGGCTTCTGATACCGGTATACCAGCGCGCCAATGGCGTGTCATGACTGTAACCAAGAGCGCCATGCAACTGCAGCGCTGTATCGACGACCTGGTGAACCATGTGCGCCAGGAACACTTTGGCAATCCCATTTTCCTGCCGCAGGTCTTCTCCTCTCTCCGCCTTGTAGGCGATGTGCAGGAGCATCAAACGCGCTTTATAAATCTCCGCAGCGCAATCTGCCAGCATCCAGCGGACACCCTGACGGTCAGCCAGGCGTGTACCAAAGGTGGACCGTTGAACCACGTGTCCGGCAGCCAGGTCGAGTGCTCGTTGCGCCATCGCTACATTGTGCATACCATGGCGCAACCGGCCATAAGCCAGGCGGTGCTGGCCCATGTTAAACCCCTGGCCGCGCCCTCCCAGGATATTCTCACGGGGCACCTTGAGATTATCGATCTTGATTTCCGAATGCGACCCACCCAGCTTTAAGCCCAGGTCGGTGTGTGGCTGCATCGTCTCAATATTTCGCAATATCTGATAACCCGGATTAGGCAGTTCAACGATAAACGTGCTGTATTGTTCATGCCGGGCCGCATCAGGATCTGTTTTGGCCATGACCACTGCTATATCGGCTACACTGGCTGATGAACTGAACCATTTCTCGCCATTAAGAACCCAGTTATCGCCTTCAAGTACCGCGCTGGTCTGCATACCGGTTGCATCTGCACCGGCTGCTTTTTCGGTCATGGAATAACAAATGCGCTTATTGCCCTCCAGCAAGGGCCCCAGGAACTTCTCTTTCTGATGGTCAGTACCGTGTTCCAGCAAGGTCAACATCGTGGCGTCATCCGGGCCCTGCGTGTTCAATGCCAAAGCTCCCAGAAAACTTTCGCCCAGTTCCATCTGCACCAGCGCATTAGCCAGTGGTCTAAGCCCCATACCGCCGTGTTCAGGTGGGATAAAAGGACACCACAAACCCTGGGCGCGGGCCTTACCTCGAAGTTCCTTGAGAACAGCATCAAAATTCTCTGCAGTGCATATCTCCTCGGCTGCTACGCATTCCTTCTGTACAAACGCACGGACTTTGGCTCGAATAGCTTTGGTTTCTTCGGGTATTTCAAAATCAATCATCTTGGCAATCCTTTTTTTGGGTTCAATGGCTAGGACTATATACGCTGAGCATATTGCCAGTCCAATAGATAACCCTCAGCTATACAGACACCTCACTGACTCTGGCAGCCAGGCCAGGGGTAAATTCAGCGCTGAATTCAGGGCTTATTCTAAAACTGCAGTTCGCTCAAGTTTTCAAACAGTTTCAGCGCTTGCGGATTGGCCAGCGCATCGGTATTGGTCACGGCTTCACCGTGTACCACCTTACGTACAGCCAGTTCGACAATTTTACCGCTGATAGTTCTGGGAATATCGGTCACTGCAATGACTTTTGCAGGAACATGACGAGGTGTTGTTTCGCGCCTGATAGCCTGTTTTATATTCAGCAGCAACTCAGGCGTCAATGATAAACCGTCCCTTAATACAACAAATAACACCACTCGGACATCACTCTGCCAATTTTGGCCAATACAGATACTGTCGAGGATCTCATCAAACCTTTCTACCTGGCGATAGATCTCCGCTGTACCAATACGAACCCCCTGGGGATTGAGCACAGCGTCAGAGCGGCCATGAATAATCATGCCCTGATGTTCAGTGACCTCACCGTAATCGCCGTGCGCCCAGATCTCTGGGTAGGTTTCAAAATAGGCACTCTGATATTTCTCTCCATCCGGATCATTCCAGAAATAGATGGGTGCACTCGGAAAAGGCCTGGTACAGACCAGTTCACCTTTTGCCTGGCTGATGTGGTTACCCTGTTCATCCCATATTTCGACTGCCATGCCCAGTCCAAGACACTGGATTTCTCCTGCCCACACCGGCAGACAGGGATTACCCAGCACGAAACACGATATGATATCGGTTCCTCCAGAGATTGATGACAGGCACAGGTCCGCTTTTATATCACGGTAAACGTATTCAAAGCTCTCATGGGACAGAGGTGATCCGGTTGACAGCAGTACCCTTAAATTTTCAAGGTTGTGAGTCTCTCTGGGTACCACATAGGCCTTTTCAAGCGACGCAATATATTTAGCGCTAGCGCCAAATACACTGACCTTTTCCTGCTCAGCCATATCGATCAAGGACTTGGCTTGCGGATAGAAAGGCGAGCCATCGTAGAGCAACAAGGTTGCCTCAGAGGCCAGCGCTGTAGTCAGCCAGTTCCACATCATCCAACCACAGGTAGTGAAATAGAACAGCACATCATCGGCTCGCAGGTCGACATGCAACTGCTGTTCCTTGAGTTGCTGCAGCAAGGTACCACCGGCACCATGGACAATACATTTAGGCACACCGGTTGTTCCCGATGAGTACATGATATACAGCGGATGATCGAAGGGTAGTTGCTCAAAAATCAGTTCCGGTGGTTCACCCGTCGCTAACAAGTCATCAAATAAATCGGTATAAGTAACCGAACCCGGTAATCCCTGCGCGTCAGCCTGGCCGGTAACCTCAACCAGAACTAAAAGCACAATACCTGAAATCCTGGAGGCAATCTGGCGCACAGTAGGCAGGCTGTTGTGGGTCTGGCCGTTATAAAAATAACCATCACAGCAAAACAGTACTTTAGGCTTGATCTGGCCAAACCGATCCATAACACCATCAATACCAAAGTCGGGAGAGCACGATGACCAGATAGCGCCGATACTGCTTGCAGCCAACATGGCAACCACCGTTTCAGGTACATTAGGCATAAAACCGGCAACCCGGTCACCCGCTACAACACCCTGCGCTCTGAGCACCGCCGCCAGTCGAGCTACCTGCTGATAAAGCTGCCGATAACTCAGCGTAACCCGCTGGCCATTCTCCAGTCGGCTGATCAAGGCCGTCTTGTCGCTTCTATTACGCAGCAGGTTTTCTGCAAAATTCAGTCGCGCACCCTCAAACCAGGTCGCTTGCTGGAACCGACCAGGGTGAATCAAAACCCGATCCCAGGGCCTGGAACAACGAACATTGGTAAATTGCCAGAGGCTGGACCAGAACTGTTCGGGGTTTTCCACCGACCACTGATGCAGTTGCTGATAATCTTCAATGTCCAGCCCTGTCGCGACACGCACTTCCTGGGTGAAACGGTATAATTGCGTGGTCTTTATGTGCTCGGCGCTCGGCTGCCAGAGAGGCTTGTTCACTATTCATTTCCGGTTCACTGACAAGCCGTTAATGTGGGTCAATATGGGCTAAAAAGCAACCTGGACTGTTGTGGATTCTGGCAAACAAGTATTCATGGGGAAACGTATCAGCCGTTTGAGCCATCTCGGCATTAGCAGCTAATCACTGACTACTTCATTTGCGGATCGACGCAGAATACCAAAACCGAGATAGGCGAGAACGATGGACACCACCGGGTTGACCAGCGCCAGTAAGACAAAGGGTGCATACTCCCAGGCCGTGACGCCAAGAATGGAAAAATAAAAAGCCGCTGACGGCGACCAGGGGACCAGCGAAGTCGTCAGGGTACCTCCCTCTTCAACACAACGAGACAATAATCGACTTTGCAGGCCCTGCTGCTGGTATTTTTCCTTAAAGACCTGGCAGCCCATGATAATAGACAGATAGGAGTCCCCCAGGGTCATGTTACCAACAAAGCAGGCAGCAATCGTTGTCGTCATCAACGTCGCCGCCGCCTGAATCCTGTTTAGCAGACCTCGCAACAGCACGGTAAGAAAATCAAAGGTATGCATGAGACCGCCGAGTGCAAATGCCAGTAACGACAATGACAGTGTCCACATCATGCTCTGGATACCCCCTTTATTCAGCAGGGCGTCAATATTTGCTTGACCCGTGCTGATCACATAGCCGCCCTGCAGACTGTCCATCAAATCAGTGAAACCGCGATCCTGCAACACCATCGCCAACACTGCAGCAACGACGATACTGGCGACCATACAAGGCTCAGGCGCGATGCCGCGGAAACTCAGGGCCAGTAGTACCGCCAGTGGAATGAATGTCCAGGGCGAAATTGCAAATATCTGCGATAACCCGGTTTTAAACTGGTTAATTTCTGCCGCAGATACCTGCCCCTGGCCATATTCCAGCCCTAACCAGGTGAATAGCAGCAGACAGATAACATAGCTCGGTAGGGTGGTGTATAGCATGGCCCTGATATGACCGTACAAATCAGCGCCGGCACAGGTCGCCGCCAGATTGGTGGTATCCGAGACAGGTGACATCTTGTCACCGAAAATAGCCCCTGAAATAACCATGCCAGCAATAAGAGGCAGGGGTATCTGCAGCGCAGAACCAATGCCGAGCAGGATCAGGCCAACCGTGCCCACCGTGCCCCAGGAAGTTCCCGTGGCCAGCGACATGAAGCTGCACAATAACAGGCCAGCAGGCAGGAATATCATTGGATGCACTAGATCGAATGCATAGTAAACAATCGATGCAATAGTGCCGCTTTCGATAAAAGCAGCTACCAGCACGCCAATTAAGATAAAGATATAGATGATACTCAGGCCACGCTCCAGACCCGATGTCATTGCACCCTTGATGGCCACAAAATCTGCGCCTAGCACAGCGGCGTTACAGCACACCCAGAGGACACACAGAAACAGTAAACTGTGGCTGTTAATGTGAAGGACCTGGAACCCGATTGCAAGAATGATCATCACCCCGGAAAAGCACACCAGCGCATGACTGAAACTAGGCATCTGCCACGAAGAGTTTGCAGAATCATTCACTGCTGCTGTTTCCTGGCTGTCTGCTCTTGCCTGACCATCTCATCCAGCAGCCGCCGCAGCCTGGCACTGCCCGCGTCGATCTGCAGATGAATCAGTTCAGCTCGGGTATTTTTGATGCCGCGGTGGACAGCCTCAAGTATCAGTACATCTTCATTAAAGGCGGTAATGAAGTCCTCGGTCAGCAGGGCACTCACTGCTGCATCCTGCGGATCAAAATTGCGAACCTGGAACCAGTAATAACGGCAACTATCAGCCGTGACAGGGGTGAGGAAATTATAGGAATCAAGCAGGAACGAATCCGGGTGGATATCGCCCTGAGGCGCACCACTTCCAGCCGGTGAAATCACATCTTTGATAACAGCCGAACAAGGCAGCCGTACTTCATAGTGCTGCAGGCGGTCCGCTTTACCGGAAAACTTCATATACGGTTGAAAAAAGGGTGCCACCACCGCATTTTTAATCCAACGGCTGACAATAACAGCATTACCTTTCTCCTCTGTGATGACCGGGATACCGACAGTCGCTTCATTTCCCAGAGAAGATTTATGGACATAGCTGACGTGTGACGGGTCGACCAGGTTGTCGGTCATGTAACGATAGTCGCAGTCGATAGGCATGGCCGGGCCGCGATTAATAGCCCACTTGGGATCCTCATAATGCGCTATATCGATAATGTCACTGGCATCTGCAGTGGCTGCTTCACCCATCCACAGCCACAGCAACCCCCAACGTTCAACAACCGGGTAGCTTCTGACTTTGGCACGTTGGGAAATTTCCCGTTGCCCCGGGATATGAACGCATTGCCCGGTACAGTCAAATTCCAGGCCATGATAGCCACATTGAATCAGATCGCCTTTCAGAGTTCCCATGGACAGGGGTAATTTTCGGTGCGGGCAGGCGTCTTCAAGTGCTACTGCGCCACCATCGCGTTTTCGATAAAGCACAATGGCTTCGTCAAGCAGCGTTCTATGCAGCGGTTGCCTTTCAACTTCGCTTGCCCACGCAGCGATATACCAGGCATTGTAAACAAACATAACGTCCTCGAATTAATCTACCCTAGTTTGCCATCATAGCTATCGTCCAGCACATGGCCACCCCACTATACTCATACTGTGTTCTCGTTGCCTGCGGTCGGTAACCGCCTTTTGCTTTCTTACATCGATGTCTGACCCATTGATGCCCGCCTTTCATTGATAACCCCCTAGCCAGCGATTCAATCAGCGAGGCCGACCGCAAGACGCATTATAACATCGACTTGCCTGATCCACAGGTGTGGCGATGCGAAGCAGGTATAACATCGGCTTATCCAGGGTCTTTACCCTGTGACGAAAATGTATAAGGCTAAATGTGGACATCTTCCGCCTGGATGCCTACACCAGTCCGGCCAGCCAGGATGAACCTCTCGCTAACCTGTGCTAATTTACAATAGCGATTGCGCTTTATAGGTAGCACTTTATAGATAGCACTTTATAGATAGCGCTTTATAGATAGCACTTTATAGATAACGCTTCATGGTAAGCGCTTTATAAGTAGCACTTTATAGATAACGCTTCATGGATAACGCTTTATAGGTAGCGCTTAATACAAAGCGCTTGATAAAAAGCGCTTAATAACAGACAGGTACAAACATGATCCCGCTCCATATCGAAATTTTCAGCGACTATATCTGACCCTGGTGTTATCTCAGTACCGTGAGTATTGAACGCCTGCAGACCGAGCACGGCATCTCAACCAGTTGGATCCATTTTCCCCTGCATCCGAAAATTGCCGACGAGGGCATGCCAGTCAGGGACCTGTTTCCTAATCGAGACCCTGAAGACATGAAGGCCATGAGCAACCAGATGCGCGCACTCATGGAACAAGCCGGCCTGCCCTACGGCAAAAGGGACATGACCTACAACAGCAGGTTAGCCCAGGAACTGGGATCCTGGGCGGATACCCAGGAAGGCGGCAGCACCATTCATGATAGGTTGTTCAAGGCGTATTTCGTGGACAACGTCAACATCGGCGACAAAAACATTCTGCTTGAAATAGCCAAAGACAGCGGGCTGGATGGTGACCAGGCTCGTGATGTGCTCGATCATCGCCTATTCAGTCCCCAGGTCACCGCAGACTGGCAACGGGCCTGGGAAAATGGCATTACCGGCGTACCGACCTTTACCAGCCAGGAACTTTACGTGGTCGGCAATCAGCCCTATGAAATTCTGCTACGGTTCATCAATCACCTGCGTGAACTCAACACTGAAAAATAAGCGATCCCGCCAAGTCGTTTTCATTTACACGTTACTGTACAATTGTTAAGTTATGGTCCAGATATTCTGGATTACTGAGGTTTAGCCCTATGACTTACGCCCAGCACCGACGCATTATTGACGCAGACAGTCACCTTATAGAACTCGATGACTTCCTCACTAACGCTGCCACCCATGAACATATTGATAAAATCCAGCCGATGTCGGCGCAAACCGAACTGCCCACCAACCAGGCCGGCCTGGATCGAGGTAGAGATTTATTCCAAAAGCGCCAGGCCAATCCTGAAACCATGGCAAAGTTTGAGGCAGCCCTGCTTGACAACAGCAAGAGCGGCTGGAATCGGATCGGCGCATTTGACCCGCGCGAACGTTCCCATGCTCTAGATCTGTTTGGCTTTGAAATTCAATGGGTACTACCCACCTTCGCCTTTCACCAGGTCGCCCATGTTGGCACCCATGACTTACTTGAAGCCGGAGCCTACACGCTAAATAAAGCCATGGGTGAATTCTGTAGCCACGACCCAAGACTAAAAGCCATTGGTTATGTTCCCTTGAGCCTGGGCCCGGACAGAGCACTGGCTATTGCCCGACAGGGGCTCATGGATGGCTGTTACACCTTTATGGTTGACACCAACGAACCGGATGACAAGGCACTGTCCTTTACCCACCTGGATTTCGATCCCTTCTGGGCGTTATTCAGCCAAGCTCGAATTCCGATAGTCTGCCACGTTGCCGTGAATGGTCATTATCGTGCCGTCCCGCAAAGTTTTAAGAACAATGGTAAGACCAGCCTGGAACTGGGCGGTGATGCACCTGCTGGCGAACTGGGCCTGATGACCATTGGCAACAGTGTGCAGATATTCCTGGCTGCCCTTATCTTTGATGGTGTATTTGAACGCCACCCCGGCCTGCGCTGCATCTCTATGGAACACGCCTGTTCCTGGCTGCCGAGCTGGCTGAGATCGCTGGATTACACCGCAGGTCTGTTCAAGCGAAAGCGAAAGTTTACCGAGCTGCCGTCTGATACAGCCAGGCAGCGCATCAAGGTATCGCCCTTTGCCGGTGAACCGGTAGGCTGGATCATCGATAACGTAGGATCCGAGATGCTGGTGTTCGCGTCGGATTATCCCCACCCAGAGGGAACATCGGATCCCATCAGAAAATTCGAAGCCGCCATGACGGATTGCGACGAACAAACCATGGATGCGTTCTACTATGGGAATATGGCCAATCTCATGGGCCTTGAAGGCCAGTAAACGCACAGACAATCCACACAATAATCTAGACTTTAAGCCTGCGATGGCTGATGGTTCCCTGTGTTCGGGCCTACCGCTATTAATACTGAACCTACCTGAGAACCTACCTTCATAGCATGGAAATCACATCGCTGACTGCAGACGCAGAACCTGATCTTGCCAGGTCTAGCCCAAATTGATTTCAGGTTATTGTCTTCATAACAAAGCGGCCACGCGAGCCAACAATTCGAGTGACCCAGGATGACAACAGTTGCATCTAAAATAGGTCAGAGAAAGGCAGTTGAAACCGATGTTGACCCGGACCGATGCCGGAAACTAACAGCACAGCTTCCGGCGAGCAATCTGCCCGAGCCTCGCCTGCGCCAGCAAAGACCATTTTCTAGATTGACGCCACCGCTCGAGCAGCCATAACGCCACACAGATGGGCTCGATATTCTGCACCAGCATGAATATCGGCATTCATATCATCGCTGGCAAGCCTGACTTCGGCCAGCGCCTCAACGCTGAAATTGTCATTCAGCACCTGTTCCATCTCGGTTGCCCTGAACACACTGGCAGCCGCGCCGGTGATTGCTACGCGTACCCCGCCGGCTGTTTTTGCTACCAGCACACCTACCGTTGCGTAACGCGAGGCTGGATTCGGGAATTTCGCATAAGCCGCTGAGGCTGTAGTTGGAAAGCGAATAGCCGTTATCAACTCGCCATCCGCAAGTGCCGTTTCAAACATATCCTGAAAAAAATCATCAGCTGCTATTTCCCGCCGATCTGTGACGATGCTTGCACCCAAACCTAATACCGCTGCAGGGTAGTCTGCAGCAGGATCACTGTTTGCAACAGAACCACCGATGGTACCCCTGTTGCGAACCTGCCGATCACCTATTCCAGATGCCAGAGCGGCAAGCACAGGCGCCTCTGCTGATACCACTTCAGATTCTGCTACCTGACTATGGGTAACCGTTGAGCCTATCAGCAAGCTCCCGTCCTTTGCCTGTATTTCACCAAGCGACTGGATTGCGGACAGATCAATGAGATCCGTCGGGGCTCTCAACCTTTGCTTCATGGCAGGGATCAAGGTATGGCCACCTGCAAGGTACATGGCATCCTCCGCTGCGTTAAATAAAGCAACCGCATCAGCTACGGTGTCCGGTTTATGATAATTAAAATCGTACATACGGCCTCCTTAATTTGATGCAGCAGCATTCTGAATGGCTTGCCAGACTTTTTCCGAAGTGGCTGGCATATCCATATCGGTCTGGCCCAAAGCGTTCAGTACGGCATTCATGACGGCAGGCGGTGAGCCGATAGCACCGGCTTCACCGCAGCCTTTTGCACCAACCGGGTTATGGGTACAGGGCGTACAGGTCATACCCACATCAAACGAAGGCACATCATCCGCTCGTGGCATGCAATAATCCATATAGGAACCCGTCACCAGCTGACCTTCGGTGTCGTAAACGCAATTTTCAAGCAGCGCCTGACCAATCCCCTGAACCAGCCCGCCGTGCACCTGACCTTCAACAATCATGGGATTGATCAAGGTGCCAAAATCATCCACCGCTGTAAATTTCGTGATTTCGGTTACCCCGGTATCAGGGTCAATTTCCACTTCGCAGATGTGTGTGCCTGCCGGGTAGGTGAAATTGACAGGATCATAAAACGCTTTTTCCGTGAGGCCTGGTTCCAGTTCATCGATTGGAAAATCATGGTTTACGTATGCAGCAAAGGCGATTTCCTGAATCGTTTTACCTTCGTTACTGTCAATGACCTTGAATTCTCCAGCATCGAATTCGATATTCTCAGCATCCGTCTGAAGCAGGTGGGCCGCTATCTTTGTGCCTTTAGCTATCACCTTATCGGCAGCCCGGGAAAGCGCAGAACCGCCCACGGCTAAAGATCTTGACCCGTAGGTACCAAGGCCAAAATCCATTTTACCGGTGTCGCCGTGAACCACGTCGATATCGTCAATGGGAATACCCAGCTTAGCGGACACCAATTGGGCAAAAGTGGTCTCGTGACCCTGGCCATGACTATGACTACCGGTCAGCACGGTTACAGAGCCGGTTGGATTGACCCTGATCTCGCCTGATTCCCACAGCCCGACTCCAGCTCCCAGGGAGCCCGCCAGCGCCGATGGCGCCAAGCCACAGGCTTCGATATAACAGCTCAGGCCAATACCCCGTAGCTTGCCTGCTCTCTGCGAGGCATCTTTTCTAGAAGCAAATCCTGCGTAATCGGACATCTCCAGGGCTTTATCGAGACTTGCCTCGTAGTCGCCAATATCATACTCAAGGGCAACCGGGGTCTGATAAGGGAACTGATCCTTGCCGATGAAATTCCTGCGTCGCAATTCAGCTGGATCTATGGCCAACTCGCTGGCAGCCTTTTCAACCAATCGTTCGAGCACATAAGTCGCCTCGGGTCGACCGGCACCACGATAGGCATCTACCGGTGCTGTATTAGTAAAAACCGCATCTACTTCTACATAAATACTGGGTGTGCGGTATTGTCCTGCCAACAAAGTCCCATATAAATAAGTGGGAACCGCCGATGCGAAGGTCGATAAATAGGCGCCCATGTTAGCCGTGGTTTTCACATTCAGAGCGAGAAAATTGCCCTCCTCATCCAAAGCCAATTCAGCCATAGTATGATGGTCACGACCGTGCGCATCCGTCAGGAAAGACTCACTGCGCTCGGCTGTCCATTTAATCGGCCTGCCAATTTTTTTAGATGCCCATGAGATAGTTGTTTCTTCCGAATACACAAAAATTTTCGAACCAAAGCCACCGCCCACATCCGGCGCAATAACTCTCAGCTTGTGTTCAGGCGCTATTTGAACGAAAGCGGTAAATATCAATCGAGCCAGGTGCGGATTCTGACTGGTCGTGTATAAAATGAGTTCCTCAGTGCCGGTGTTGTAATCTGCGATAGCGGCACGAGGCTCCATCGCATTGGGTATCAAACGGTTATTGATGAGTTCAATTCGGGTAATATGGGCCGCCTCAGCCAGACCCTGTGAGGTCGCCTCGGCATCGCCTAATTCCCAGTTATAGCAGGTATTTGCTGGGATATCCGGGTAAATATCAGCCTGCTCTGCAGCGCTACTGGTATCGACCACTGCCTGCAGGACTTCATAATCAACCGCTACCTGTTCAACTGCATTTTTGGCTTGCTCATAAGTATCAGCAATCACAACAGCCACCGGCTCACCAGCATAGTTTACCTTCTCTCCAGCCATGATCGGGTGCATGGGCTGCTTCATCTCAGAACCGTCTTTGGAGTGCAGCATCCAACCACAGGGCAACCCGCCCAGGCCATCTTCCAGGACCTGCAGCCCGGTCAGCACAGCAACGACCCCCGGTGCATTTTCAGCGGCGCTGATATGGAATCCTTTTATATTCGCATGGGCATGCGGAGACCTGACAAAGCAGGCATAGGTCTGCCCGGCCAGGTTAATATCATCGGTATAGCGCCCCTTACCAGTAATAAATCGATTGTCTTCCTTCCTTAGAACTCTTGCTCCTATTAATTCGTTGCTCATCGCTCACGCCTCCCGCATTTTCTGGCCGGCACTTGCCACCGCAGATACAATATTGTGATAGCCCGTGCAACGGCAGATATTTCCCTCCAGCCCCTCTCGAATTTCTGGCTCGGTCAGATCCATACCTGACTGCACCAGATCAATTGAGGCCATAATCATTCCCGGCGTACAAAAGCCACATTGCAGGCCGTGACATTCCTTAAAGGCAGCCTGCATGGCGTGCTGTTCACCTTGATTGGCGATACCTTCAATAGTGGTAATCTCCGAGCCGTCAACCTGAACGGCGAGTATGGTGCAGGATTTAACGGCCTTACCATCCACGTGCACAGTACACGCGCCGCACTGACTGGTATCGCAACCAACATGGGTTCCAGTAAGCATCAGGTGCTCCCGCAACAATTGCGACAGGGTGGTGTTAGCAGAACATGACACCGCTTTATCCTGTCCATTTACGATCAAATTCACGGTTTCTGACATCAACCTTCTCCTTGTATTGTTTCTATTACTACATCCATTGCTTCCTGTTTACAAACAATTCGGACAAATTCCGTAAAAAACTGTTTAGCTATTTTTCGCGCTGCACCATTAATCAGCCTACCGCCTACCTGAGCCAGTTTGCCACCTACAGTTGCAATGACCACGTAGGTCATCAGGGTTGCCGGCTGCGCGACTGTACCGGCAGGGACCAGAGATACCTGCGCCCCTCCTTTGGCGAAGCCAGCCACGCCTCCTTGACCCTGCCCTGAAATCCGGTAAGCCCTGGGCGGATCCATTTCAGTCAGCATGACCTCCCCTTTGAAAACGGCCTTTACCGGCCCTACCTTAGCCTGGACTGTCATCTCAAAACAATTCTCTGCTGTTGCTTCAAATCTCTGGCACCCCGGTAAACACTGCATCAGGATAAGCGGGTCATTGAGCGCATCCCAGACCACCTGATTGGATACTGGGATCTCAAGTCGTTGCGTTAATTCCATTGGGTTGTTTCCTTGTTAGCCAGATCATTCGCCAAATCCAGAATAAAGGCATATTCCAGCGCCGTTTTACGATAACGCTGATACCGACCTGAACTGCCGCCATGACCGGAGGTCATATCAATATCGAGCAACAATTGATTCTCATCTGTTTTCAATCTACGCAGGCGAGACACCCATTTCACCGGTTCAAAATACTGTACCTGGGAATCAAACAGACCCGTGGTAACCAGCATGTTGGTGTAACCCTGCGATTTGATCTGGTCATAGGGTGAATATGACAACATGTAATCATAGTCTGCCCTGTTTCTGGGATCTCCCCACTCCCGAAATTCCAGATTAGTCAGTGGAATTGACCCATCCAGCATAGTTGTGATCACATCGACGAAGGGAACCCTGGCTATAATTCCCCGGTATAACTGGGGCGCCTGATTGGCTATAACACCCATCAACAGGCCACCAGCAGAGCCACCCGATGCAAAGGCACGGTCGGCATCGATAAGCTCATTTTCAGCCAGGAATCGGGTACCATCAATAAAGTCATTGAAGGTGTTTTTCTTGTTCAGAAGCCGTCCCTGATCGTACCAGCTGCGACCCAGTTCCTGCCCCCCACGGACATGAATAATCGCGAAAACGAAACCCCGGTCGATAAGTGAGAAAATGGATTTACGGAAATAAGGCGAACTGGAAAATCCATAAGCACCGTAGCCATAAAGGTACGCAGGATTCTGCCCTGCCCGATAAAGTCCCTGGTGATAGACCATAGATACTGGCACCTTGACGCCATCACGTGCGCTAAATTCGAATCGCGAAGAATGATACAAAGCTGGATCATAGTTGCCGACAATCTTGTCTTGTTTCAATAAAATAGACTGCCTGGCATGGACATCAAATTCGAATACCGAGTCCGGCGTAATCAAACTGCTGAACTGATAACGAACCCTATCACTGGCTGATTCAGGATTACTCGCCAGCGCAATGGTATACGGCGTCTGGCTAACAGGAATTGTAATATCTTCTCGATCGTCAAGAAACCTGATCTCCAGCGTTGATAACCCCTGAGCACGCTCCTCCACCACAATGAATTCATCAAATATCTCAAAATCACTGATCAATACATCGTCTCTGGCAGGGATGATTTCCTGCCAGGACTGCCTTGAATTTAACTGATCATCAGCCACCCGCATTAATCGAAAATTGCGGGCTTGCCAATTTGTTAACAGATAGAAGTAGCGATCATGGTGACGAACCCGATACTCGTGCTTTTCTTGCCGAGCCAGCAAGGTTGCAATTTCCAGCTCTGGCTGACCTGCCGGTATCACGCTGACCTCTGTACTGTCCGTGCTTTCATGGCGAATCAGGATGAATGCTTTAGAGCGGCTTTCCGATACCGAAACAGAAAAAGCAGTGTCCTCCTCGGTATAGATCAGCACATCCTTGTCAGATGATGTGCCGACGCTATGCCGATAAACTTCAAACTCCCGTAGCGTCTGGGGATGCTTCCTTACGTAGAACAGATACTGTCCATCGGCACTCCAGGCAAGCGAGGTCGCAGCACCTGTAATGGTATCAACCAGATCTTGCTGATCGGCAATATTTCTTATCTTAATGCTGAATAATCGTCGGCTCAGCGTATCTTCTGCATAGGCTATCTGCTGGTGATTCGGACTGACTTTCCAATTCCCCAACCGATAAAAATCGTGCCCTTGTGATAAACTGTTAGCATCCAGCAAAAGCTGTTTAGCTTCGGGCGCAGCTACCGGATAGCGAACGTAAACAGGATACTCTCCCCCTTTATTAAATCGCCTTACATAGAAAAACGGCCCATTCCTGACCGGAACGCTCATATCCGAATCTGTCAGTCGACCGGTGATTTCCTCAAACAGTGTCTGTTGTAGTTTCTCTGTGTGAGCTAAGACCTGGGCTGTATAGGCATTTTCAGCCTCTAACAGGCCCAATACCTGGGGGTCAGTACGACTATCGTCTCGTATCCAGTAATATTCATCCCGTCTTCTCTGGTCACCTGAACCTATCCAGGTGTCAACCTGGTTAGCAATGGGTGGTGAGATTACAGCGCTGTGGCCCGATTCAGGTTTGTCGCAGGAAGATAGCAGGACGAGTAAGGCTGCAATCAAAAAGGCTAACAGCTTCATAGGGTCCCCTAAAGTAATCTCAATAACAGTTCCAATCCATCAATCATCAAATCGACGATGACGATTCACAGAGAGTTTACTGCCATTGGGTTAGATAACCTATTAAGGATGCTGATTGATCCCAGATCACCTTGAGACCAGCCACTGATCTAAAATTGCTGTGCCCGGATTGATTAAAGAACCGTTAAACCTTCGTGGTAATCCATGTCATGAGCCTGCGCCACGGATGCGTTGGTGACCTTACCATGACAGACATTCAGTCCATTCAGCAAATGGCCATTGTCTCGCAATGCACACTCGATACCCTTATCTGCCAACTCTAGGACAAATGGCAGAGTCGCATTATTCAAGGCCAGACTGGAGGTCCGCGCCACTGCACCTGGCATATTGGCAACACAGTAATGAACAACATCATCAATCAGATAAGTGGGCTCTGCATGGGTAGTCGCAGTTGACGTTTCCGAACATCCTCCCTGATCGATGGCAACGTCGACCAGGACACTACCCTGGCGCATGGCCTGAATCATGGCCCTGGAAATCAATTTGGGTGCAGAAGCACCTGGAATCAGTACCGAACCGACGACCAGATCAGCATCCAGAACAAATCGATGCACAGTATCCTGCGTTGAAAAAAGGGTTTGAACACGATTTCCAAAGCATTCATCAATGTGACGAAGCGCATCCAGGCTTCGATCAATGACGGTAACATCGGCACCCATACCCACAGCCATCATGGTGGCATTCCTGCCAACCACGCCGCCACCGAGTATAACGACTTTGGCCTGAGGTGAGCCGGGCACACCACCCAGCAATACACCGCTGCCACCATGAGATTTTTCGAGGCACATGGCTCCCGCCTGAATCGACATTCTTCCAGCCACTTCCGACATGGGTGCCAGCAGTGGCAAGCGACCTGCAGCATCCGTTACCGTCTCATAAGCGATGCAAACAGCATTACTGTCGATCAGATCTTGGGTCTGGGCAAGATCCGGCGCGAGATGAAGATAGGTAAACAGCGTTTGCCCGGACCTTAATAAAGCTCTTTCCTTTTCCAGGGGTTCTTTCACCTTGACAATCAGTTCTGCCTCACTGAACACGGCTGAAGCACTGGCTACGATTTCTGCACCGACCTGCTGATAGGCCTCATCAAGGAAGCCAATACCTTCCCCTGCACCTGTTTCAACCATGACTTGATGACCATGATGGATCAACTCCAGGGCTGAACCAGGTAATAGACCAACACGATACTCATGGTTCTTTATTTCTTTAGGTACACCGATTTTCATTGCTGTAACTTCCTGACTGATCTTGTTCTGGGGTCTATATTATAGAAGACTGAAAAGAAGTTTTTCTCACTAAATAATTGAATTAATTTAGTGTAATAATACAATTACCGTTAATTATATATAGTTTTCTACTAAGGATATTCACTTATGAAGGGCAAATCACTAGATAGAATCGATTTACGCATCCTACATCACCTGCAAGCCAATGCCCGCGTTACTAATACAGAACTCGCCAAAATAGTGGGTCTCAGTGCTACACCCTGCAGTGAGCGCGTAAAAACCCTTGAAAATCAAGGATACATAACGGGCTATCATGCAAAACTGAATCCGCACCTGACCCAACTCGGTTTGCTGGTTTTCGTTGAGATCAGCCTGGTGCGCACCTCCCCGGATATCTTTGCCGAATTCTCAGCTGCAGTCCTGCAGCTTCCGGAAATCCTGGAATGTCACCTTGTATCAGGTAATTTTGACTATCTGATCAAAGCAAGGGTTGCAGATATGTCAGCATACAGACTACTCCTGGGGGAGACCCTGCTAACCCTACCCGGTGTCCGGGAATCAAAGACTTATGTTGTCATGGAAGAGGTGAAGGAATATCACACCTTAGCTCTGAAATTAAAAAGCTAGCCTGGAAATCAACCTTGAAACAGCAAGTTCCCATCCATTTTAACCATGCTAGAATATTTTTTTTATGATCCAGGAGCATCAGCGTGAAAGTAAGCCAAGCCATTGCTACCCGAAAGTCAATCCGTGCTTTCAAAAACGACCCCATTTCAAACCAGACCCTGGCAGACCTGCTTACAAAATCAGCACGGACACCCTCTGGAGGAAATGTCCAGCCGTGGCGTATTTTCGTGATTAATGACCAGGCAATGATTCGTTTTAAACAATATGTTCTCGATCATCCACAATCGGAAGAACCCGCCTACTCGATCTACCCAGCTAAACTAACCGAACCTTATCGATCGTCTCGATTCCTGGTGGGCGAACAAATGTATGCCCTGCTAGGTATTCCCAGAGAAGATAAACCCGCTCGTCTCAGACGATTGGCCGAAAATTTCCAGTTCTTTGGTGCGCCTGCGGCAATTTTCTGTTTTGTCGACCGGCAAATGGGCCTGCCACAATGGTCTGACCTGGGCATGTTCCTGCAGAGTTTTATGCTTCTGGCCAAGGAAGCAGGATTCGACACCTGCGCCCAAGAGTCCTGGGCAGCAAAGCCCAGGACTGTCAGCGAATTTGTTAAGGCGCCGGATGAACTCAGATTGTTTTGCGGCGTGGCCATTGGTAAAGCAGATCAGGAAGCTCCTGTTAACGATCTGGTCAGCGAACGCGAGCCCCTTGAGAATTTCACGACTTTTGTCGAATAACCCAGTTTGCTCCCTGAGTGAGTATTGCCGAGCAGGCACCAGTCTGAGCTGATTCGCCCTTAAAAATTCGAGTCTTACTGAGCCATTTCAATTTTCTTGGCCCAGTCACGGCATATGAAACACACTTGACTCAATTACTGTATATATGTACAGTAGTTTATCTATTAAAAGCCACTCCCCGTATGACCGAGATATCTGAATTACAGCAACTTATGCAGGAAACCGGACTGTGGCGAGCGAATCACCTGCCCGCATCATTGGCCAAAGGAATTCCAACCGGATTTCCCGAACTGGACCCTTGGCTGCCCGATAACGGTTGGCCCAGAGAATCAGTTACCGAACTGCTATACCCTTATTCGGGGATAGGCGAACTGAGATTATTAGCACCTGCTCTAGCCTTACTCAGCCAGCAACAGAGCCGTTGGATCGCCTGGATTGGTTCGCCCTACATACCCTATGCCCCGGCACTGATCCAGGCAGGTATCAAGATAGAAACCATCCTTATCATCAGGCCAAAATCAACAGCAGATCAGTTATGGGCAATAGAAAAATCTCTGGCGTCGGGTGCCTGCAGCGCCGTACTTGCCTGGCCAGAAAAAAGCATACAATCAAAGCATATCCGCCGCCTGCAACTGGCCTGTAAGGCAGGCCAAAGCTGGGGACTGGTATTTCGCTCCGACAAAGCAGCGGAACAGTCGTCACCGGCACCATTACGATTACACCTGCAACCCAATAGAAAAAGTAATTTATCAAAAAAATCAGATATTTGTGTGTCCATTATAAAGCGACCTGGAGGATGGGCTTCAGGTCCCATCGATATTCAGTTTAAAGGTGACTTAGACTTACGCAGGCCACACGCCCCTGTCACCACTATTCAAAAGGTCTCTTCTCAGAAAGTCTCTTCACCACGGAAATTTCAATACCGACAGGCAGCAACTGACACCAAGGTCGGATTGGTCTGGCCGGACCAAACTTTAGTCCATCCCAGCCTGGGCAATAGCTTTGATAGAAAACAATAAAGCAATCAATCAATACCATGGAATGATCAGCAACACACCTAAGCAAAGACTATGGCTCTGCCTCCACTTCTCCAGGCTTCCCCTGGAAGTATTCAGCCGCTCAATAGCAGAGCCCTCAGCCCATAGAGAACCTTCAGCCCATAAAGAGCCCTCAGCGAACAAAGAGCCCTCAGCCCATAAAGAGCCTTCAGCCCATAAAGAGCCCTCAGCTTATAAAGAACCCTCAGCGGACAAAGAGCCCTCAGCCCATAGAGAGCCC
>LWDU01040837.1_pt1 | contig 125037 bp, 99 predicted proteins | sample 727161 | NCBI WGS metagenome assembly LWDU01 (sample SAMN04566230, study PRJNA314399) | hydrothermal vent metagenome | isolation source: deep sea hydrothermal plume seawater | place: Mexico: Gulf of California, Guaymas Basin | collected 2004-07-11
GCCAGCAACCCAAGAGACCTTCCACCCGCAAGTCGCCTGCGGTGGTCCGTGACCCTCTGCGGCTGGAGGTCTTTCAGCACCTGTTTGCAGCGGCCGCCGAGGAGATGGGCGTGGCTCTCATGCGCTCGGCCTTCTCCCCCAACATCAAGGAACGGCGCGACTTTTCGTGCGCGCTCTTTGATGGTCAGGGGCGCATGGTCGCCCAGGCCGCGCACCTGCCCGTGCACCTGGGCGCTGCGCCCCTCTCTCTGGCAGCCGCCCGCGAACAGGTTCCGATGGGGCCGGGGGACGTGGTCGTTGTCAACGATCCTTATGCCGGCGGGTCGCACCTGCCCGACATCACGCTCGTCTCCCCCGTGTTTCTGGGCAAAGGTAAAGAACCGGATTTCTACTGCCTGAACCGCGCCCACCACGCGGACGTGGGTGGTGCCTATCCGGGTTCCATGGCGCCGGTGGCGGACATCCATGCTGAGGGCTTGCGTATTCCCCCCACGCTCTTGGTGCAGGGCGGTGAACTACGCCGGGACGTGCTGGGACTGCTGCTGGCCAACATGCGCGTCCCTGCGGAGCGGGAGGGTGATCTGCTGGCCCAGTGGGCCGCCAACCGGGTGGGCAGCCAGCGCCTTCAGGCCATGGCCGCCGAACACGGTCCTCGGGAGGTGCGGTCCCAGGCCGCGTCCCTGCGGGATTGGACCGACGCGTTGGTCGGGGAGCTCATCTCGGGTCTTCCACGCGGTTCCTGGAGGGCGGAGGACGTGCTCGAGTGGCCTGACGCACAGGGCGAGTCCGTACGCCTGCGCTTGACCTTGAAAATAACGGCGAGAGGCATGCACTTTGATTTCACGGCCAGCGATGACGCCGTGATCGGGCCGGTGAACACGGTGCGCGCCGTGACCCTGGCGGCCGTCTTCTACGTGATCCGCTGCCTCCTCCCTGCGGGCACGCCCACCAACGAGGGTGTCTTGCGTCGCGTTCGGGTGAGCACGCGAGCGGGAAGTCTGTGTGACGCGCAGTACCCGGCTCCCGTGGCGGCAGGGAACGTGGAGACCAGCCAGCGTCTGGTGGATCTGGTGCTTGCAGCTCTCGCCGATGTGCTCCCCGAACAGATGCCCGCCGCCAGCGCGGGAACCATGAGCAACCTGACGGTGGGGGACGCCGCCGGCAGTTTTGCCTACTACGAGACCCTGGGCGGCGGGGCAGGGGCAGGCCCGGATGGACCCGGTGCCCACGCCCTTCAGACTCACATGACCAACACGCGCAACACGCCCATCGAGGCCATGGAAAACGAGCTGCCCGTGCGTGTGCTGAAGACCACGGTGCGCCGCGGCTCCGGTGGCCAGGGCGCTCACCGGGGGGGAGATGGACTCGTGCGGCGCCTGCGCTTCCTGCAGGACGTGCGTGTGGGCTGGATCGCCGAGCGTCAGGAGCTGGGCCCTTGGGGATTGGCCGGAGGCGGCTCGGGGAGTACAGGCTCAGCCCGCTGGCGTCCGGCGGGTGCTCGGTCGGATCGACCCTTGGCCGGCAAGACCGCCCTGGACATGCCGGCCGATAGCGAGATCGAGGTGCGCACCCCCGGGGGTGGAGGGCACGGCCGCCGCCGCTAGAACCCCTGCGGGATCAGGGCGCGTAGGGCTTCGCGACGGGCTTGCAGTTCGTCCCCCGCGCTCTTCAGGTCAATGGGCACCTCACCCGGCATGGCGTACAGGTGCTCTTCTCTTTCGAAGTCGATCACGAACTTGAACTCCTCGTCGCGGATCGCGTGCATGCGCCGGCCCGGCTTCTGTTCGTAGAACAGACAGGAGTAGTTCCATTCCCGGGCGCCCGCCTCACCCCGGAGCACGGGCAAGAAGCTGATCGAGTCCTGGGCCTCGCCGGGGACGCCAAAAATCTCGGCGATGGTGCTGAAAAAATCCGTGCCGTTGATCATGGCGTCCGAAGTGGAGCCGGCCTTCACTCCCGGGCCTCGCACGAACAGTGGCGTGTTGATGCCCGACTCCAGCATGGAACCTTTGCCGCCTCCCACCAGAGACGTCGTGCCGTTGTCGCCGACAAAGAAGACCCATGCATCGGGGTGACCGGCCAGCAGCCGTCCGATCTCCATGTCAAAGGCCTCGGTCATGGCGCGTACCTGGGCCTCTTCGGTGCCATCGAGGGGCGTGTTGGGGTGTAGCTCGGCGGGTGGGTCGTGGAAGGGCGTGTGCACCGCGTGATAAGCGACCCATTCGAAATCTGCCTCGTGCGCCAGGGCTTCATCGGTCACGTCCCTGGTGGCGTAGCGTTCGCTCTGGGACTCCACACCATCTACGACCTTGGGCCAGGCTGTATAGCTCTTGCCATTCAGATTGCCCAGGCTCCCCGCATAGTGGCCAAAGCCCGTGTCGTTGGGATGACGTGCATCCGTTCCCAGGTGCCACTTGCCATAGGCGGCCGAGCGATGGCTGCCGATGCGCTCAGGCAGGGTGTCTTCATCCAGGCCCATGGAGCGGTTCTTGTGACGCTTGGCGATCTCTCCATTGCCTATGCGGAAATGAAAGCGACCCGTGAGCATGCAGGCGCGGGTGGGGCCGCACTTGGGCGTCACCCACAGGTTGGTGCAGGTCATGCCGGAAGCGGCCAGGGCATCCAGGTTGGGGGTGTGGGAATCCGCCAGCAGATCCCAACCCAAGTCGTCTGCGATGATGAGCAGGACCTGGGGCGATCCAGGCTCGGGTTCCTGGGCCATGTCCTCCGCGAGGGCCTGCTCCAGGCCTGCAAGGGAGGACTCCAACTCCGTTTCCCTCTGGGTTTCCCGGCTCCAGGCGGCGATCCGCCCGAGAGGATTGCCGCCCCATTGGGACACGTCGGACCAGGTGAGGCGTAGTCCTTCGGGCGTTGCCTTGAACAGGATGGCTGCTTTGCGCGGCGGGTCGGTGTGCACGTCGAACCAGATGCCCCGTTCTGGCAGGGATGCCGTTTGGACCAGACCTCCGGGGGTGTGAGAGGGGGACCAGGCCGACCAGGTCGGGCCCGCGGGCAGCTGCTGCAGCAGAGCGAGAACCTCCTCCGGCGAGGCCTTCAGGACTCGCGTTCGGCGCGCCTCGCTTGAGTCGGGTAGCAGGCACCCCAGTGTGAGGACCGCGAGGCCTAGGCCCAATGGGAGGAACAGGAGACGGGATCGCATGGACACGGGCCAAGCATAGCAGTCAGTGGCCGGGCCCCCCCAGCCCCCGCTTCGGCGAATGCGCCCGGGACGCTTGTTCCGCGCCGGTCACCCTGCGAGAATCCGCGCCCGAGACCCGTTTCGTCAATCCCCTGGCCTCGAATTGCCCGCCTGCATTCCCCGTTTCGCCCCAATCCATCCCCGTCCCCATCGATCCTGATCCATGCCCTCTCTCAGCGTTTTTGGAGCCCAATGGGGAGATGAAGGTAAGGGCAAGCTGATCGACTTTCTTGCCGAGGGCAAGGACGTGGTCGTGCGCTATCAGGGTGGAGCCAACGCCGGTCACACCGTTGTCGTGGAGGGGGACAAGTACGTTCTGCACCTGATTCCCTCGGGCATTCTCCACCCAGGCATGGTGAACATGATCGGTCCTGGCGTGGCGGTAGATCCGATCAAGCTACTTGAAGAGGTCGATGGACTTCTTGCCCGTGGTGTTCACGTGGACGGCGACAACCTGCGGCTGGCCGCCGGCGCCCACGTGATCTTTGAGCACCACAAGCGTATCGACGGGCTGGCCGAGATCTGGCGTGGGAAAGGTCGCATCGGTACGACGGGCCGCGGCATTGGTCCGTGCTATGGAGACAAGGCGGCGCGCACGGGTCTGCGCGTGGCGGACCTGCTCGATCCAGAACGCGCCAAGGACAGGTTGGGCGCGGCGTTAGCCGAGAAGAACGCCTTGATTGAACGCGTGCACGGCGAAGAACCTCTGAACGTGCCCGAGCAAATTGAACATTACGTGTCCATGGGGGACCGTCTGCGTCCGTTCGTGGCTGACGTGGGCGCTGAAGTACGCCGAGCCTACAAGGAGGGCCGCGAGGTTCTCTTCGAGGGGGCCCAGGGTGTGATGCTGGACATCGACCACGGCACCTACCCGTACGTGACGTCCTCCAGTACTGGCGTGGGCGGCATCGCCGGTGGCGCGGCTTTTCCGCCGCAGCACATCGACCAGGCTTGGGGAATTGCCAAGGCTTACTGCACCCGTGTGGGGGAAGGGCCCTTCCCTAGCGAGATATTCGGGGAGGAGGCCGAGGCCCTGCGCAAGGCGGGCAATGAGTTCGGCGCCACCACCGGTCGGCCCCGGCGGGCCGGGTGGTTTGACGCGGTGGCCGTGCGCTACGCATTCGACCTGACGGGCGCGTCGGGCTGGATCATGACCAAGTTGGACGTGCTCTCGGGTCTCCAGGAGATCCCCTACGCCGTCACTTATAAGACTGACTCCGAGCGCTGGACGGAGTATCCGGCCCATCTGGCGAGCATGGAGGATGTCCGAGTGGAGATGGAGAGCATGCCCGGTTGGTCGGAGGACATCACAGGCGTACGCTCATTCGATGACCTGCCCGCCAACGCGCGCGCCTACGTCGAGCACATGGAGACCATCACCGGCGTCCCGATCGTCATGATCAGTGTTGGGCCGGGCCGTGAAGCCGTGATCCAACGCTCGAATTGAGGAGCGATTCTTGGCATGAGCCCGATCGTCCAACGGCCTGATCTCGGTGGTCCCTTCCCCGAGCACATTGCCATCATCATGGACGGCAACGGGCGCTGGGCAACGGAGCGTGGCATGCCGCGGGTCTTCGGCCACCGTGAAGGTGTGCGCTCGGTACGGGAGGTGACGACCGAGTGCGCGCGTATGGGCGTTAAGAGTCTGACTCTCTACGCCTTCTCTGAAGAGAACTGGAAGCGACCCGGCCAGGAGGTCACGTACCTGATGCGGCTGTTGCGTGTCTTCATGCGTCGCGAACGGAAGACCCTGATGGACAACGATGTGCGCTTGAGATGCATCGGCCGCTTGGACCGTTTGCCCGCCGCCTCCCTGGGGGCTCTGCGCGAGACCGAAGCTCTTACAGCGGATAACGACGGTATGCTCCTGCGATTGGCCCTGTCCTACGGGAGCCGCGCAGAGATAGCGGACGCCGCGAGATGTATGGCGGAGGAGGCCCGTGCGGGCACCCTTGACCCGGCCAGTATTGATGAGGAAACCCTGCGCGCTTACCTCTACGACCCCACGACTCCCGATCCGGATTTGGTGATTCGAACCGCGGGCGAGATGCGGGTCTCGAATTTCCTCTTATGGCAGTTGAGCTACGCGGAGTTCTACGTCACTCCTTCCTGCTGGCCGGAGTTTCGCCGCGACCAGTTGCTGGGCGCCATGAAGGAGTTCGCCAGTCGGCGGCGGAAATTTGGCGGCTTGGAAGAGGGGGACGTCGCGGCGGCAAGCACCGAGTCCATCGAGGAAACCACTTGAGCGGGGACCCGATGTCGGTGTCGGCCCCTTCGCGAGCGTCCAAGATCTGGCGCCGCACGCGGGTGGGAGGCAGCCTGGCACTGGGAGTCGGGTTGCTCCTCTGGGGCGCATCCTGTCCCTTGGGACCCTACCTTGTGCTGGGCTGCGGCGTCGCCATGGCATTGGGGTGCGTGGCCGAGACCCGTGGGCTTAAGCTGCTTCCCGGACCTGCGAGCCAGCGGGGTCATGGCGTACTGCTTGGCGTCCTTGCGGTTGTGGTGGCGGCCAGCACCTTGGTTACGCAGGTGCAGCCTGGCGCGGATTCCCGCCCAGAGCACTTTGAAGTTGTGGGCGGATTGACCCTGGCCGTCATCGCGGTGGGGGTCTTGGGGTTGGCCTTCCGGTGGGTCTCGCGCGCGCATCCCATGCGGGTCATTGCCTCCCTGCTCTGGATCGCTCTGCCCCTTCCCGCCCTCTATCTAGTGGTCATCGAGACCGGTGTAGCGGGCCTGGGCGCACTCATCCTGCTCTCCAAGGTGGGGGATATTGCGGGCTACTACTCGGGGAACCTTCTGGGGGCCCGGTTTCCCCATCACCCGTTTCCGCGCCTGAGCCCGGGTAAGACCACGGTGGGTTGTCTGGGCTCATTCATCGTAGGGACGGCAGCCGGGCCATTGCTTGCGGCCGGGTGGTTGCCCGATCCGCGCTGGGGGATGGCCTCGGTGTTGGCGGCTGCGGCCCTGGTCAATCTGGCCTCCCAGGCGGGGGATCTCCTTGAGTCAGCGGCCAAGCGCCAGGCGGGGGTTAAGGACTCGGGCACCCTCTTTGGCCCTTCGGGCGGTTTTCTGGACCTGGTGGATAGCCTGCTCCTGTCCGTTCCTGTGGCCCTTGTCACGTGGCCCCTACTATTCGAGGGGCTCATCTGAGCCCTGCCCTCGGCCGGGCGGTGATTGACAGAACCGCGCGCTGGGGCCCATGCTGAAGCCCACTTCAATTCCTACCGGAGCCGCCCTTGCCCGAGATCACCATCCCCCTTCGCTCCCATGATGAGGCCATGCTCGTCCTGGGACCCTACGATCGCCTCGCCAAGCTGCTGCGCCAATCCCTCGACATAGAGATCTACGCCAAGCGTGGCAACCTGAAGTTGAAGGGCCCGGCCTCGGAGATCGACGCAGCCCGAACGCGCATCGAGCACGTCCTCGGGAAGTCGCGCAAGGGTCGCAACATGGATCTGGAAGAGGTCGAGCGGATACTGGTGGGCGGGGCTGCGCCTGTACCCAAGCCAGCCTCGACCGAGCCGCGCCCTCAAGTCAGGACCCCTCTATCAACGGGCAACAGTACGCCATTCCAAGCAACGCACATGAGAGTGCGTCCAGTGGAACCGCGCAACGAGAACCAGGCTCACTACCTGGAGCAGATTCAGGCCAAGCCGTTGGTCTTCGGTTTCGGTCCGGCTGGAACGGGCAAGACGTTCTTGGCCGTGGCTGCGGCCGTGCGCATGCTTCGACAGGGGCTCGTGCGGCGTCTGGTCATCACGCGACCTGTGGTCGAAGCGGGGGAGCACTTGGGCTTTCTACCCGGGGACCTGCAGCAGAAGCTCAATCCTTACATGCGCCCGGTGCATGACGCGCTCTTCGACCTGATCGACGCTGAGGTGTTTGCGCGTCTCGAAGAGGCGGGCGTGATCGAGATCGCACCCTTGGCCTACATGCGTGGACGCACCCTGGCGTCCTCGTTTGTCATCCTCGACGAAGCGCAGAACACCAGCACCGCCCAGATGAAGATGTTCTTGACGCGCATGGGCGAGGGCTCCCACGTGTGCGTCACCGGCGATCCTTCCCAGAGCGACTTGCCGCCTGGCCAGAAGGGCGGCCTGATGGATGCCGTTGCGCGCCTGCGCGGGTTTGACACCGTGGGCGTCACCGAGTTCACGACTGAAGACGTGGTGCGCCATCCGTTGGTGGCGCGCATCATCCGCGCCTACCAGGCACCCTCAAGAGGTGAGCGCACCGATGAGGCTACGGGGGGCTCCTCGTGAATTGGCTCGAGCTGCTGCGGGCGCGCTTGAAGGGCGGACACCACCTGCGGCGGGTCTCGCCCGAGAAGGCGCGTCCAACCGAGTCGCGGACCCAGCGGCCCAGTCTGGAGCAGGTGGGCGAGAAGATCGTACTGGCGGCGGTGGCCACTCTGCTTGCCATGTTTCTGCTGGGGTTGGGGGCCTTGGCCCGACCCCGGGAGTGGTGTGCACTGGCTGCGCTCCTGACCCTGGGCTGCATGGGCCTGGCCGCCTACCTGCGTGACTTCCGGCCTGCGGCCCTGCGTTCCATCCCGCGTCTCGTCGGCTTGTCCTCGGCGATCCTCCTGCCTCTGACGGTGCTGTTCTTCTCAGATCAAGCGTTGAGTGGGGTCGACCTGGCCTGGTTGCCTGTTTCCCTCGTCAGTCTGATCCTGGCCCTGGCCTGGGGCCGGGCCTTGGCCCTGGAAGGGGTCGTTGTGGCGGGAGGTCTTCTAGCGGGCTACCTCGCGCTGCACGATCGCCTGGAAGGTCCCGAGCTCAGTGGACTGGTTGTGGCCCTGGGAGGCGGGTTGATGGCTGCGCTGGGGGCAAAGAGGGTCAAGCGTCGTTCGGATCTGTTCCGCATCGGGGTGATGATCGGGTGCATCCAAGTCGCGCTCAGCGCTGGCTTCATGTTGATGAGGCCCGAAGCGCCCGGAATGGCGGAGTTTGCCGACCTCGGGCGCTTGCTGCTAGTGGGCGTGGTGGTGGGCTTGCTTGTATCGGGATTGCTGCCGATGGTTGAAGCGCTCCTGGACGTCACCACTGATATCAGCCTGCTTGAACTGGGCAATACGCACTCATCGCCTCTGCTGCGCAAACTCCTGATCGAGGCACCGGGGTCGTTTCATCACTCGTACGTTGTTGGGCTGCTTGCGGAAGGTGCGGCCGAGGCCATCCAAGGCGACGCGCTCCTGGCGCGGGTGGGGGCCCTCTACCACGACGTGGGCAAACTCAACAAGCCCGAGTACTTCGCGGAGAACTCCCCCGAAGCACGCGATCGCCACAAGAGCCTCGCACCGGAGATGAGCATGCTCATCATCTCAGCCCACACCCGTGATGGCGTGGAGCTTGGCCGCTACTACGGCCTTCCCAATGCGTTGCTCGCTTTCATGGTTGAACACCACGGCACAAGTTGCATCGAGTACTTCTACCAGCAGGCCGTTGCGTTACGGGGCGAGGACCAGGTGAGTGAGGGCAACTTCCGGTACTCGGGTCGCCGCCCCCAGTCCAAGGAGACGGCCATCGTGATGATCGCTGACGCCGCAGAGGCGATTGCGCGCCAGATGACCGATCCCAGCATCGGCCGCCTACAGGAGATGGTTCACAGGGTCTCCATGAAGCGCCTGATGGACAATCAGTTCTCGGAGTGTGCCTTGACCCTCGCGGAGTTGGACATCATCGAGCGGGCCATTGTGCAGGTGCTCTCCGCGATCCACCACACGCGCCCCACCTTCGCGAAGGGCAAGGCCAACCCCCTAGACCTGTCCCGGTCCCCCAAGGGGGAGTCGAAAGAGGATGCAGGGGGCGAACCTTCCAGCAAGCCGGGCAAGGCCCGGGCCCAAAAGGCCCGGGGTAGCAAGGCGGGTGGAGCCTCCTCGGACGGGAGCTCCGCATGACCATCAGCGTCTCTTGGGACGTGGAGCCGCGACCTCTGGCCGATGAAGACGTCCAAGCTGCGGCTCGCGCTGCTGCGGTCCACGGCGGTCAGCCTAACCTGGAGCTGGCCATTGTTTTGGTGGATGAGGCGTTCCTCTGTGACCTGCACCTGCGGTTTCTTGACGACCCGAGTCCAACCGATGTGATCACGTTTGATTTGGGTGAGGGGCCCGGCCCCGAGGGGGAGGTGTACGTGAGTGTGGACAGGGCACGCGAAGTGAGCTCGACGAGGGGCACTTCCCTGCGGCGGGAGTTGGCCTTGTACGTCGTTCACGGTGTGCTGCACCTGTGTGGCTTCGATGACCACAAGGATCGCGATCGCACTGAGATGCGTGTCGCTGAGTGCGCCGTCTTGGAATCTTTAGGCTATGCAGATGAGCCTTCAGGGGAGCACGAGTGGAGCTAGAGTCCGCGGATAGGGAACAATCCACGGAAAAATTGGCTGAGAATTGAGAAGGGCTTGCTCCGCGCACATCGCCCGTAGAGCGCTCCAAAGGGTGTGTTTTCCCATCTTTGCACCTGGGTCGGTGAGTGATGTGCGTCATGCGAAGGGGGAACCGGCACAAGAGCGTTGATCCCGTTGCTCATGAACTTGTATTCACAACGCCGTCAAAGGAGTTCACCGCAATTGCACCGCAAGCAAGCCGGGTCGGCCGCATGCGATGCATAGGGGAAAGGGAGACCTCTTGGATAGCACCACAAAAACAAAAACACAGAAAAAGTCTGCCAAGGCAGCGCCCAAGTCCACTCGCAAGAGCAAGGCTTTACGTGACGTTCAGGCCGAGCACCACGTTGAGCAACTGTGGGCGAACTATCGCAAGGAACCGGGCGACGAGACACGCAACCGCCTCGTTGAGGTCTATCAGACCCTGATCAACGGCATCGTTCGACGATTTGCGGCGCGGCTCCCGCGTACGGTGGATCGCGGAGATCTGGGGACTGCCGCCAATCTGGGCCTGATGTCCGCCATCGGTGGTTTTGATCCGGAGCGCGGCGTGCGCTTCGAGTCCTACTGTGAGCTGCGGGTCAAGGGTGCGGTGCTCGATGAGTTACGGGCCCAAGATTGGCTTCCCAGGCCTTGGCGCCAGCGGATGGAGTTGAAGAAGCGCACCATTGAGCGCCTCTCCAGCGAACTTGGACGGCCACCCACCGACGACGAGACCGCGACGGAAATGGGTCTCGAATCGCATGACTATCAGCAGTATTTCGGGCGAGGACTGCCGTCGGCCCCCAGAGGGTCTATGCCCGGGGATGATGGGGAGGACGACCTGAGCCAGGCACTTGAGGTCTTTCCCGACCGCCAAAGTCCTGCTCCCGACGACCACCTGATCCAGAGCGAGCTCCTTCAAATGGTCACTCAGCGCATGAACGACCAGGAGAGCCGTATCTTCTACCTCAAGTACTTCCAGTTCATGCCCATGCGCGAGATTGGTCAGCTTACAGGGCTCTCTGAGTCCCGTGTCTGCAAGATCCATGCACGGCTGATCGATCGTCTGCGCAATCGCTTCCGCGTCGATCAACCCGAAGACTGAGTCCCGGCCGGGCGCTGACAGACCTGTTCGGGCAAGAGAGAAGCCCGAGGGCAAGGCCCCCGGGCTCCGATTCCCGGCTGTCCACATTGGATGGGACGTCGATCGCGGTGAGTCAGCCCGTGCTGATATTCTTCCCCGTGCGATTGGCGACTCCCAATGGATCCGCCGTACCGGGCAGCGCAATGGTCGGGCCGTCCCCACGTCCCGACCGCTGCGCATCTCCTCCGAAGTGGGCCCGGTTGCTGCGTCCCCACGCAGCATTGACGGCCCTCTCCTCCTTCAACATCCGCTCGGGGTCCCCACTCCGTGCGGATGTGATCGTGTTGCCCTCGACATGCTGGTGCTCACGCCCGATGAGGGGCTGGCTGTGCTTGGGGAAGGGCGTGTTCATGGGATTGATCGGGAACTTGTCCCGGGTCTCCGTCATGGAGGTGGCGGAGAGTACCTAGGAAATTGCATTGCGGCCAGCGAAGAGCGCCCCGGGGGCTGGGAAAGATATTCCCTGTCCATCTAAGTGCTTCCCTGGCGGGGACTTAGGAGGTCCAATCTGGCCAGACTGGCCGATGAGCCCATGCCGTAGCATGGAATCGCTTTCCAACAATCCAGCTTCCTTGGCGTCCCATGCATTTCAGCCTCCCCCTCCTCGCCTGCTCGGCCCTGGCTCAGAGTTCCATACCCCCTCCGCAGGTCCGGCCATCGGCTGGCGAGGAAGAGCACCAGGGGCCGCTGATTCCCGATGAGCCCCCGGCTTTGGTGGTGTTGGTGGTATGCGACCAGTTGATCCCCGATCAACTCGACCGCCTCGCACCATGGCTGGATGGGGGGCTTGCGCGCTTCTGGAACCAGGGGCGCTCCTATCGGAAGGCCAACCTGAGCTACGCCCTGACCGAGACAGGACCAGGACATGCGTCGGCGTCTACCGGTTGCCTCCCCAGCCGGCACGGCATTGTCGGGAACATTTTTTTTGACCGGACCCGAGGCAAGGCCACCTATTGCATGACGGACGATAGCGTACGGGCCTTGACCTCCACCGGTCCGGCTGAGTCTGGTAGCGGCAGTTCACCGCACTACATCACGGCGCACACTCTGGCCGAGACTCTCCTCACGGCAGACTCCGCCTCGCGCGTCTTCTCCGTCTCCATGAAGGACCGTTCAGCCATTTGTATGGCGGGACCCGCTCCGGCCTGGGCTGTATGGTGGGACAAGACGAAGGGAGGCTTCATGAGCTCGACCCACTATGGTGGCGCGTTGCCGCCCTTCGTATTGGAGTGGAACGCCTCCTGGCGTGAGCAGGCGAGCGACTGGGAGTGGACGCCGAGCTTCAAGGACGACCCGACGCCTCTGGGCACCGCCGTAGATGATCGCCCGGGCGAATCCCCCTACGGCGCGCATGGCATCCGATTTCCTTACCGCCTGCCGAAGCTGGATCCTGAGGTCCTCGCAGCTGCGGACCTTGAGGCGGCTGCGGCGCACCTGAAGAACCTGGCTTCTGAGGTGTACGGCTATCCGCTGGGGGATCAGTTCACCCTTCAGGTCGCTGCATCCGCTCTGGATGCCCTGGAGTTGGGCCAGGACGAGCACCCGGACCTTCTGGCCGTCTCCCTTTCCAGTTGCGACGCGATTGGCCACTCCTTTGGGCCCTACAGTTGGGAGGTGACCGACTCCCTGCTGCGTACGGACGATGCACTCGGTGATTTCCTCGAGCTATTGGACAAGCGCGTGGGGCCTGGGCGCTGGGTGGGAGTGCTGACCTCGGATCACGGCGTCCTCGAATTGCCTGAGTCCCTGCAGGCCCGGGGCATTGGAGCCAAGCGTGTCGAGCGCCCAGAAATGGGCGTCTTCACGGGTGCCGTCACTCGAGCCCTGGAAGATGCTCATGGAGTGCGATTCAAGCTGGTGTACAACGGTCGCGGCCTCAGCCTGGACCCCCTGGAGGTCGCGGCGTCGGGCTTGGACGCTGCAATGCTCCGACGCACCATGGCCGATGTCAGTCTCAAGGCCCACTGGGTGGCTGCGGCGTACACGCTGGAGGAGTTGATGGGCGAAGAACAACCATCGGCCGAGAGCGAGGAGCCATGGTTGGAGTTGTACCGTGCCAGCTCCTACCCCGGCCGTTGTCTTGACGTCGTCCTGCGTCCCGATCCCTGGGTGATCATGATATCGGGTCGGGGAACGAGCCACGGCAGCCCCTACGAGTACGACCGGCACATTCCATTGGCCTTCCTGGGCTCTGCCTTCCCCGCCGGGTTCAGTTCCGCATCGGCGGACTCGAAGGACATCCTACCGACTCTTCTACCGTTGCTGGGGCTGGCTCCCCTGGGTCCCATTGATGGCAGGGATCTGTTGGCATCGCCTGTCCTCCCCGTACCGGTTGACCGCTAACACCTCGAAGGTGGGCCTGCATCGGGTCGTTAAGAGTTCTAACCCTGGCCAGAAGCAGTCCGGGGGCAGGTATAGACGTGGCAAGAAAGATGGAGCCTGTGGACCATCTGGGGCGTGGACGGCTCGGTCAACGAGGAGCTCAGCGGCACCTATCGAGACGGCGAGAAGATGGTCGAGTTTCCCTAGCCGCAGGAAGGGGTGCTAGGAGCGCACGGCTGCGTGGACGGCCAGAACCCCGTCCAGCACTTCTTCAAACCCGTCCAACTGCAGCATGTTCGGCCCATCGGAGGGGGACGAGTCCGGGTCGGGGTGAACCTCGAAGAACAACCCGTTCACGTGTCCCGTCGCGACCGCCGCGCGGGCGAGGCCGGGCACCTTGTTCCGGTCGCCACCCGTGGACTTCCCCCGCGCGCCCGGCTCCTGCACCGAGTGGGTTGCGTCGAAGATGACGGGGTGCCCCGTGGCGGCGAGGGTTTCGAAGCCGGTCATGTCTACCACCAGGCGTCCGTAGCCGAAGCTCGTGCCGCGCTCGGTGAGCAAGACGTTGGGGTTTCCGCTGGCCGTGATCTTGTGAGCGGCGTGCTCCAGATCCCACGGCGCGAGAAACTGACCCTTCTTGACGTTGACGGCTCGGCCCGTGGCGGCGGCGGCTAGGAGCAGGTCCGTCTGGCGGCACAAGAACGCCGGGATCTGGAGAATGTCGGCCACTTCGCCCACGCTGGAGCACTGTTCAGGCAGGTGTACGTCCGTCAGCACGGGCACGTCGAGTTCGGAGCGGATGGAGGACAGCCACTCGAGCCCCTGCTCCATCCCCACTCCGCGTCCGCCTTCAAGGCTCGAGCGATTGGCCTTGTCGAAGCTGGCCTTGAAGACGAAGGGCAGGTCGCGGCTTGCGAACAGGTCCTTCAGGGTGCCGGCGATCTGGAAGGCGAGGTCCTTGCTCTCCAGCACGCATGGGCCAGCGATGAAGAACAGGCTCGAGGCGCCCAGGGAGCGGCCGCGAACTTCGACGGGGTGGGTGCTGGGGGTCATGGGATCAGGAGTCGGTGACACTGTGGCCTGACTTCGAGCTCCACCGGCGTGTGGCCAGCGAAGTCCCCGTCGATCTGGACGGGCGTGGGGCGGTCAGCTTCGATCTGCACGCTGGAGGCACGGACCATCTTGCAGGATCCGCCCGGCAAGCGCCCCACCAAGGCGCGCAAAGCATAGCCCAGGAGGGCCAGGATGTCCGCACGGGGGAACAGGATGACCTCGAACAGGCCGTCGTCGAGCTTGTTTCCTGTGTTCAACTTCACCACCCCGCCGTAGCCGCGCACGTTGGAGACCAGTACCCAGGCCCAGGGGCCCGGCTTCTCCTTCCCGTCAATACTCACGGTGAGCTTGGAGGGTCGAAAGCGTAGGAAGGTACGTAGCACGGATCGTACGTAGAACAGCTTGGTGATGGGGCCCCTGCGACGAGCCTCGACGTCTTCAACGATGGCTCCATCGAAGCCCACTCCCGTGACGAGGAAGCTGATCCCACCGTTGACCCGGGCCGTGTTCAGGCCGGTGCTGTTGCCTGTGGCGATGACGCGCACCAGGCCATTGGCATCGCGCGGCAGATGGACTTCCGTCCCGAGGACGTTAGCTGTGCCCAAGGGCAGGACCGCTACGGGAATCTCTGGGGGCAGGGTCTCCAGGATTTCGGCGAGGGTTCCATCCCCGCCCACCGAGACCACCAGGTCCACCTCCGGTTCCAGTTCTCCCACGCGCCGTGAGGCATCGCCACGGGCGCTGGTCTCGAAGACCTCGACGGCCATGGGCAATCCGCCTAGGCCCTCCCGCAGGGCGGCGGCCGCCGTTCGGGCGCGGCCTCTGCCCGCGATGGGGTTGACCACGATCAGGGCGCGCTGGAACGGCAATGGACACATGGGGGGGATGGTAGCCCATTGAGGCCGTACACTGGACCGACCCATGAGCCCCAAAGAGATCCATCCCAACCCCTACCGCCTCCTGCCGTCGGTGGATGAGGCTCTGCGCAGCCCCGCCGTGGCGGCCTGGTGCGCAGAGCTCGGCGGTGAACTGGTCGCGGGTTTCCTCGCCGAGGAGTTGGACGCCTGGCGCACGGAGATCCGCTCGGGGACCCTGACCACGGAGGCGCTGCAAACCCGTCTGGCTGCCGACAGCCTTGGGCGTGCCATCGGTCGACGGGTGGCTCAAGAGCGGGGCCGTGGCGTGCAGCGCGCCATCAACGCGACGGGTGTGGTGCTCCATACAGGCCTCGGCCGCTCTCCCGTGCACCCCGAGGTGGCTGCGGCCATGGCCAAGGCGGCCGAGGGCTATTGCGTGCTGGAGGTCGATCGCTTCAGCGGCGAACGCAACCAGCGGGACGATCGTCTGAGCACGCTGCTTCAGCGTCTGCTCGGTTGTGAAGCGGCCATCGCCGTGAACAACAACGCCGCCGCCGCATTCTTGACCATGCACACTTTCGCCAACGGGCGGGAGGCCATTGTCTCGCGCGGGGAGTTGGTGGAGATCGGCGGTTCGTTCCGCGTGCCCGACGTCATGCGTGCCGCCGGTGTGCGATTGGTTGAGGTGGGGGCTACGAACCGTACGCGGCGTGCCGACTACGAACGCGCCATAGGGCCGGACACGGGACTTCTCATGAAGGTGCACAGCAGCAACTTCAAGATGGTGGGCTTCATCGAAGAGGTTCCCATGCAGGAGCTGGCTGAGCTGGGTCGGGAACGCGAAGTGCCGACGGCTTTCGATCTGGGCTCGGGTCGCATCGAAGCGCCCGGCGCAGCTGAACTCTCGATGCTGGGCGGAGAGACGCTGGTGCGCGACGCCGTGGCCAGCGGACTCGAGGTGGTCTCCTTTTCGGGCGACAAGTTGCTCGGCGGGCCGCAGGCCGGAATCCTAGTCGGCGCGACCGATCGCATTGCCGCCATGCGCGCCAATCCCCTGTATCGGGCCACGCGTTTGGACAAGACCGCCCTGGCGGGGCTCGAAGCGACTCTGGGCCTCCTGCTCTCGGGCCGTGGGGATGAGATCCCGGCTCGCCGCATGCTGTTGGCCGAAGCAGCCACCCTGAAGGAGGCCGCCGAGACTCTGGCAAAGGGCCTGAACGCGCTGGATGAAATCAATGCCGAAGTGTGCGCAGGGGAATCCGAGCCGGGTAGCGGCTCCGCCCCGGGCGAGTATCTGCCCACCCACGTGGTGCGCGTGACATCCGAGAAACGCACGGTGGATGAAATGGCGGCTGAGCTGCGGGCGGGCGATCCACCCCTCTTCACCCGCATCCATGAGGGCGCCCTGATGCTGGATCCACGCACGCTCCTGCCGGGCGAGGGTGACGAAGTATTGAGCGCGTTCGGCGACCTGCAGTAGGACCTGATCTGCACTCTTGCCGAGGGGCTGGGGATCGACTACACCCATTCTAGCCATGAGTGCCGAACCGAAACGCCTGACCGACTACGCCGCCTGCGCGGGGTGAGCCGCCAAGATGCCCATGGGGCAGCTCACGCAGGTGCTGCGTGAGATCAATCCTGAGCGGGACGAGCGACTGCTCGTAGGCCCCCAGACCGTGGACGACGCGGGGGTCGTGGCCCTCGAGGGGCATCCGGACCTGGCCCTGGTCCAGACCGTGGACTTCTTTCCTCCCGTGCTGGACGATCCCTATCTCTACGGAGCCGTCGCCGCAGCCAACTCTCTGTCCGACGTGTACGCCATGGGAGGCAAGCCTCTCTCCGCCCTGAACCTGGCCGGTTTTCCCACGGAGTTCTCCGAGGAGTGGGTGCGGGAGATCTTCCGGGGTGGCTTCGACAAGATTCGCGAAGCCGGTGCCGTGATCGCTGGCGGACACACGGTGGTCAGCGCGGAGCCCCTGTTCGGATTTGCCGTGACCGGCACTGTGGCCCCGGACAAGGTGACCTCCAACGCGGGCGCAAGGCCCGGAGATCAGCTGTACCTGACCAAGCCCCTGGGCATGGGCAGCATCACCACTGCCGGCAAGAAGCAGCGCATCGGTGCCGAAGAAGTGGCCGCCGCCGCAATGGTCATGGCGACCCTCAATAGCGCCGCCGCCCAAGCCATGGTTGCCGCAGGGGTCACCACCTGCACGGATATCACGGGGTTTGGGTTGGTGGGCCACGGCCACAACATCGCACAGGGCAGCGGAGTGACTCTGGAGTTCAGCCTTCAAGATCTACCGATCTTCAAGGGAGCCCACGCGCTTGCGAGCGACGGCGTGGTCAGCGGCGGTAGCGCGCGCGGCAAGGCTAGCCTCGGAGAGGACGTTCACGTTGCTCCCGGAGTGGACCAGACCCTGGTAGACATCGTCTTTGACGCGGAGACCTCCGGCGGACTTCTGATGGCGGTGCAGGCTGAGAACGCCTCTGCTCTGGAAGACGAGCTCGCGGCCCGCGACGTACCCGTACACCGGGTGGGGCAGGTCTTGGACAAGGGCGATCACTCCATTTCCTTGAGCTAGGCTGCTCGTCGCGTATCCTGCGCCCGGACGATTGCTTTCTCATTCCCGCCTACTCCAGTCATGAACACCCCGGTTCCCCGTTTACTGTTCGCCGCCCCCCTGCTGCTCCTCGTTGGCTGTCAGACCACCCCCAAGGTGAACTCCGGATGGTGGCAGGAGACCGCTGCGGACCTGGGGACCAAGCTGGGCGGCTGTTCCATGGGAGACCTGGACTCAGCCCACCCCGGTCAGGAGATCGGGGTCGTGGCAGAAGACGGAAGGGTCTATTGCCTGCGCCGCGAGAGCCGGGGCTGGGCTCAGGAGGAAGTGGCTCACCTGCAAGGTGAGCAGATCCAGTGTCTGGCCTGCGACCTCTTCCCCAACCTGCCTGGTGACGAGCTTGTCACCGTGGGGGTAGCGGTGGGCTCCGAAGGGGATGGGGGAGCTGGCGTGGCCTGGGTGCACTGGAAGCAAGCCGGACGGTGGCGCAGCGAGCGGATACTCACGGATACGGCCTTGTTCCATGCGCTGGCCTTTGGCGATGTGGACCCGCGGCATGCAGGGGCCGAGCTGATCCTGGCGGGTTTCTCGGGACGCGTGCATGTCCTGCGACGAGGGGACGGCGAGCTTGTCTCCGAGTCCTTCGGTCCCCTCCCGGGCAACGCCAAGGGGGCGGCCGTTGGTCTAGGCGGCGTGGTCCTGGCCTGTGACGATGGCTCTCTTTGCGCCATGCGCCGGGCGGAGTCGGGCTGGCAGCTGGAGGTCCTGGATCGTTTTTCAACGGCTCTGGCGCGCGTGAGTGCGCGACGGGACCGCGCCCTCGTCTGCGCCAACGATGGTCGCCTGCGCCTGATCGATGAGGAAGGGGTGCAGGCCATCCCGGTGTCCTCTCAAGCCCTACGCGGTGCAGTCTTTGGCGAGTTCGATCCTCTCCTGCCCGGCGAAGAGCTGGCCACGGCGGGCTACGATGGTCGCGTGCGGGTGCTCGTCCTGCGTGATGCCGTGGCCGACGATCCCGCGCGGGGGATCCGCAGCGGGGATCGCGTGGTGCAAGAGACCCTGGTGGGGCGCGACGACGACCGCTTGCATCACCTGGCCAGCGGCTCGCTTGCGGGCCTAGGCAACTGCCTGGTGGCCTGTGGCTATTCGGGCCGGGTCATTGTCATGTCGCGGCTGGACTAGAGGCCATGACTGGCCGTAGCACCCGAGGTCCGTGGGAAGAATCGGAAGCCCAAGCATTCGATTCCCTGACGGGCCTGGATAGGGGCGCGGGACTGGCGGTGCCCCCTCCGCCCTGGATTCTCGGCCACAGAGGCGTGCCGCTTGAAGCCCCCGAGAACACTTTAGCCGGCATGCGCCGCGCCTTGGAGTTGGGCTTGGACGGATTCGAATACGACCTTCGAGCATGCGCCAGCGGCGAGGCCGTGTTGATGCACGATGAAACCCTCGCTCGCACCACCAACAGCCGGGCGCTCCTCTCCAAGGCTCAGCTACCCGAGCTCTTTGGTGTGGATGCCGGCGGCTGGTTCAGCAAGCAGTTCGTGGGAGAACCGGTTCCCCTCTTTGATGAGGCCCTAGAGCTGGATGCCGATCATCCGGGCTCCATGCCGCTGCACATGATCGAGCTCAAGGAGACGGGACTCGTGCAGGGTGTGCTGGAGAAACTGGAGGAGGTCCACCCGCGGCCGGACGTGCGGGTGGCCTCCTTCATGCCCGACGTGGTCATTGAGGCTCAGCGGGCTGGGCTGCCTGCCATGCTCCTTGCAGACAAGGCCAGCGATGACGACCGCCGCCTCTGCCGGCGCGAGGGGATCGCCGCTTACGGAGTGGGCCCCGGAGGTTGGGCGAGCCTGGATCCAGAAGAGGGTTCGGATGATCTCTGGGTGGGCTGCGAGCGCTGGAGCTGGTCCCTCGATGAGCCCGATGAGATATTGAGTGCCTGCCGCATGCCCCTGGCTGGATTCAACACCAATCACCCCCAGCGCGCCCTGGCCATCCGCGCACTGGCGCGCTGGGCTCCGGAGGATGACGGGCCCTACCCGCTGGTTTGTCCCGAGCTGCTCGTAGAGCCCGAATCCCTGCCCGAGCAGGTTCGCGCGCGGGGTGAGTGGTACGGCGAGTGGTCCGTGCGCTTGGGTCTGCGCAATCCGTTTCCCTTCGGGGTCCAAGTACGCTGCTCGCTGTTCTTCCCCAGTGGCGCCTTCCAATCCGAAGGTCTACCGCGGGTGATTGAGCTGCAGGCGGAGGAGGAGCGCCACTTGGATGTGCAGCTCAAGGGCGGTGCACGATCGCCGGGACCCGATCCGCTCCTCGGCGCTCTGTTCCGAGCGCGAACGCCCATGCCGGACAACACGGCACTGCCCGCAGCCGGGCTGCTCTTGGATGCTCCGCTGGTGCGCCGCCGCGTGGCGGTGGCGGATCCTCTCGCGAGGAGGTTGAACCTCCTGCGGGAAGGTGCTGGGGAGCCGGCCGCCAGCCTTAGTCTGCGACGCACCGGGCATCGCGTGCGCCTGACCCTCGAGCACCCGGGCGACCTTCAAGAGGGGCACCTGATTGCCAGCTTGGATGGCCGCACGGAGCGTGGGGGGCGGACCTTGGACCTCCTTCTCCCCGAGCACTTCGATCAGAATCCTCAGGGATCACCGTTCACCTGCGGGATCGAAGGTGTGCGGGAGGGAACGCCACACCTGCTGCGCTGGGCCGGAGGCCTGCCCGGTGGAGTAGGGCATGGAGCGCCAGGCCGCTTGGTGCCCCTGTCCGCTCCGCGTTGACCGCCCGACCATGCGGTGGGCTATACTCCCATCCCTCAGGTGGGAGTGGATCGGTGCTGGTGTGCCGCCCGGTCTTCAAAGCCGGTAGGGCCTCGTGAACAGCGGGGCCGGTGGGTTCGATTCCCATGCACTCCCGCCACACCCTTCACTCGTCCCCCGCATAGTCCCACGAGCCTCTCCCGCCGCTTGACCCGGACCCCAGAGATAACCCTACGCGAGTTCACACCCGCAGATGGGGAGGCCATTCTCACGGCCTTCAACCGCATCTTCGCGGAAGTCCAGGAGGGTTTCAGCCCCCGTTCCCTGGCTGAGTGGCGCTGGCGATTCGTGGACAACCCGGCCGGTGGCCGGGCGAGCTTGGCTCTGGATGAGCAGGGCCGTGTCTTGGCCCAATACGCCGGACTTGGAGTACGCCTGCTCCTGGAGGGGGAAGAAGTCCTCATCAGCCAGTCCGTGGATTCCTTCTGCGACCCGGCAGTGCGCGGAGGCTTGGCCCGGGCGGGATTGTTCGTGCAGGCCGGGCGTCCCTACGCCGAACGCCACGGGTTCGACGGGGAGGGCGAAGATCGACTGATGTATGGCCTACCTGTTCCCGGCGCCTGGCGCGTGGGGCGCGATCAGCTGCAGTACTCCATGCTCTCTCCACTGTGGCGGCTGGAAGGGGAGGCGGTCGCTCTGGCTGGGCTTGAGGCTGACACCGATGTCTGCGTTGAGGTGGGCGATAGGGTTCCAGACGGTGTGGATGCTCTCTTCGAACACGCGGCGGCGGGTCAACCCGCACTAGTGATCAAGGATCGCGGACACCTTGGCTGGCGCTACGATGCTCGGCCGGAGGGGGAGTACCTGTGGTTGCGGGCGCTGCGCAATCAGGAACTCGTGGGCTGGATGGTGCTGGCAGCGGGTGCCGTGGAGGGCCGACAGGCACTCTGGATCATGGACTCTCTGGTCGTGCAGGGGGACGATGGAGCTCGCCGGGCTCTCATGGCTGCCGCGGGTCGGCAGGCACGGGACCAGGGCCTGGACACACTGGCCTGCGTTGCCACGGACGCGTGCCACGAGTGGGATGCGCTTCAACAGCTGGGGCTGCGCGTTGTGCACAGCGGCTACTCCTTTGCGGGCCGTTCCTACGTGCCCCGACGCCCTGTGGCCTGGTGGGCCGAGCACATCTCCCTGGCCCTGGGGGACACGGATCTGCTATGAGCCTCCCCCTGGAGATCCGGCCTCTTGAGGAGGGGGACGAGGAGAGCCTTCTGGCGACCTTCGAGGCCGCCTTCGGTCGTCACTTGCCTCTGGAAACCTGGCGTTGGGCCTTCCGCCAGAACCCGGCTGGAACTCAGGTTCAGGTGGCCCTACGTGGTGATCAGGTGGTGGCTCAGTATGCCGCCCTGCCCAATCGCGTCTGGATGGACGGTCAGGAGCGGGTCTTCTCCCAGGTGGTGGATTCCATGGTGCACCCCGATGAGCGCGGTGGCCTGGGCCGCCAGGGGACCTTCGCCCGGACGGCTCAGGCCTTCTTCGAGACCCATGCACTCGGAGGGCCCGGCGGCGGAACGGTCTCCATGTTCTATGGATGGCCGGTTCCCGCCAATCGGCGCATCGGCGAGCGTCTGTTGGGCTATGAGCGCTGCGGTCAGCAGCACGCTCTGGTGCGCGTGGTGGAAGCGGATAGGGCCTCGGAGTCCGAGTCCCTTGCGACTCTTGAGGCGGTCCAACTCTCCAGTCTTGACGAGCAGGCCCTCTGGCTCTGGGAGCGCTGTGCCCCCGAGCTGGGAGCGAGCACCGTGCGCGATGGTGCCTGGCTCTCCTGGCGCTACCTGCGCCATCCGGAGCACGCCTACACCTGTCTGGGGGTGCGCGATTCGGAGGAGATCCTGCGCGGGCTCGCTGTGGGCCGGGCGGTCGATCAGGACGGCAAGCGTGTGGCGCTGGTGGCGGATTGGCTTGTGCCCACTGCTGAGCCCGAGGTTGCCCAGCGGCTGATCGGGGCCATTGAACTCAAGGCGCGCGAGTGGGCCTGTGAGGCGATTGCGTTGTGGATGCCGCCAGCCAGCCCCTGGTTCACATGGTTCCAGGAGCAGGGATTCGTCCTACGCCCCACTCCCTGGCAGCGCGTGGTGCGCTCCTTCGATCGGCGCGTCGGCATGGAGGTCGTCCAGGGGGGATGGTGGTACCAGTTGGGTGACAGCGACCTCGTGTAGTCCGCGGTCGGACCCTGCTAGACTCTCGTCCCATGGCACGCAAACGACGCTACTGGCTGCTCAAGTCCGAACCGGGCGCCTTCTCTTTTGAGGACCTTCTCGCCTCCCCCAAGAAGACCACCCTCTGGGACGGGGTGCGCAACTATCAGGCCCGCAACATGCTGCGGGACGATCTGCAGCCCGGAGACGGCGTTCTCTTCTACCACTCCAACGCCAAGCCCCCGGGCGTGGCGGGCGTGGCCGAGGTGGTGCGGGCCGGCTACCCCGATCCCACCCAGTTTGATCCCGCCGACGGGCACTTCGATCCCAAGTCCGACCCCGAGACCCCCCGTTGGTTCGTGGTGGACGTGCGGGCTTGCGGGGCCTTCGCGGAATTGCTCCCTCTGGAGACCCTCAAGGGCGCATCCAAGCTGAAGGACATGGCCTTGCTCCAGCGTGGGCAGCGCCTCTCCGTGCAGCCGGTGAGCTCGGCGGAGTGGCGTGAGGTGCTCTGCTTGGGGGGCCGTAGGGACCTGGTCTAGCGACAGGGGCCCAATCCAAGGGGGGGTTTGAGGGAGCCATCGAGTGGAATCTGTTCCCCGCGCATGTGGAATCATGTAAGTCCCTCTAGGACATACGCTTACGGTGAATTTATGTGGGTCCTGGAAGCCCCGGGTACCCCATTCAGATCCCTCAGGAGGGGGTTCTTCCTTGATCCGTGGGGATTTAGTTGGTTTCTAGCAGGGGTGACGGGCGCCAAATCGGCCCCCACAGACCCACGCCGGTGAACATCCCGGTGATCCCAACGACCCCCTACCCCCATCCAGCCATGAGCAGCAACTTCGACCAGCTTGTCGAGACCGTTTCCAACACCCGTGCAGACGTTGAGAAGGCCGAAGAAGGTAACAAGGCCGCCACCGCTCGCGTTCGCAAGCAGATGCAAGCCATCAAGAACCTGGCCCAGAGTCTCCGCAAGGAGATGCTGGAGCTTCGGGACGCCGGCGGCTCGCAAGAAGGCTGAACCCTCGACTGAGCGATTTACGCCTTCGGGCCTGAACCGCCCTACCACGGCTGCTCTCAACTCCCCGGAGCTGGGACTGGTCGCCAGGCACCCCTGTCACCCACGTGGCGCAGGGGTGTCTTCGTGTTCAGAGCGTGGGGGACCCGAGGGGGGGCACCCGTAGGGCCTGACCGGGCCCGCACTCCAAGGTCCAGTGGTCCACCACGTCGGCTCGTTCGATCTCCCGGAAGAGGTGTGGGAAGCTCTCGCCCCCCCGGGAGGGCTCCCAATCCACTTCGGAGCCGATCCGATCCGCATCCAGCTCCAGTAGGACCAGCGCCTGGACCTGGGCAAAGTGGGTCTCCAGTGTTCCCGAGAGCTGGTGCTCTTCGCTCAAGTGCACGAAGCCCTCGCGCTCCATGGACTCGGGACGGAGGGAGAGGAGCTCAGCCGCTTCCGGGTCCAGCAGCTCGTGGGCTGTATCGGGGCTGCACAGGTGAAAGAGGCGCGGCCGTCCCAGGACCCGTAGCGGGGGCGTTCCCCCGGGGAGGATGCCCGACTGCACACCTTCCCGGGCCAGGGAGGCCAAGGCGGCTTGTCCCAAACGCCCCAGGTCACGGGTCCACTGGTTCACGTAGAGGTCCACGTGGGCCATCAGGACCTCATCGGAGAACTCCTGAGCGTACTGGCGCATGGTCGGCAGGGTCGCCTCGGGATGCGCGTGCGCCCAGTCCAGGGAAGAACGAATGGCCGCCTGCAGCGACCGCAAGGTGTCTTGCCCCAGATGGGGGCGTGCGAAGATCCCGCCGAGGGGCAAGGCCGTTGCAGTCTCCTTCTCCCAGCGCCGACCCAGGTCTTCCACCAGATGCAGGCCGTGGTCCGCATAGGTGAAGCGCCCCTCGTGGATGCACACGCCGAAGCGAACCCGCCCCGCTTCCAGGTCGGGCAGGATGGCGGAGAACACCCGCTGCTCGGCCCGGGCCGCGGGGTAATAGAGGCGCTGCAGGAAGGAGGCCGTGGTGTGCTTGCCGGGGCACAGAATGGTGTCCCCTGCTTGGGGGGTGCGGCCCGGTTCCGTGCTGAGGAGAAGCGGCCCGTTCCCAAAACCCAGGGCACTCCCGCTGGGCAGCACACCCAGCTCGCCCTTCGATAGAAGCGCCGCGTGGAAGCTGCCCTTGGCGGCATCGAAATCACCGGCGCCCAGGCGCTCATTCAGGGCTTCCACGTCCAGCAGCTCGAACTCGAACTCGAGACCGGGAGTCTGAACTTCGCCCGTGAGCAGGGCGTGGAAGGTGAAGGTGTCGTTGGGGCAGGTGGAGAGACCCAGATGGATGCGGCGCGTCATGGATCAGGGCCTCGGATCAAAGCCCTCTCCCGCCAGAGCCAGGGCGCTGGCCAGGGCTTCATCCAACTGCCAGCCATCCTTGTCCCGGTTGCCGGCTTCATTGGAAATGCCACGGATCACGCTCAGGGGAACCCGGGCGAGATGGCAGGCGAAGGCCACCCCAAAGGCCTCCATGTCCTCGGCGCGAGCGTCGGGGAAGCGCGCCCGGCGGCGTTCGGCCTGGGCCGCATCGCCCGCGGCGGAACAGACGGTCAGCAGAAGTCCGGCGTCGCCCGTCTCAAGGGGTAGGCGGTCATGCACCGGCTCTCCCTGTTCGGTCCACTGGGGCAGACCCAGATCCGCGGGGCCCAAGGCCTGGTCCCCTTCCCCCGCGCCGATGCCGTCAATGGCGACGGAGTCGAAGCGCCAGGCCGTGCCGACCGGATGAGTCCCTGGTGAGTGGGTCCCGGCGCAGCCGATGAGCAGTACGCGCGCCGGTTGCAGCCGCGCCAGCAACTCCGCGCTGCGCGCTGCTGCTGCGACAGGACCGAATCCGCACAAGTGCACTCGTCCAAGATTCCCTCCCAGACCGCCGAGAGATTCCAGGCGGTCGCGCTCCAGGGGCGTGGGGATCAGGACCAGAGTCGGGGCGTCGTTGCTCGAGCGGGGGCTCATGGGCCAGATCATCTGGGAGTGGGGGCGGGCCCGCAAGGCGGGAGGGGGGCAGGGACTAGGTTGTGAGGGGATGAGCTGTCCGTGCCCTACCCCCCCCAGGGACCTCCAGGGGAGGGGTGACCCCTGTTTTTCCCGATCCGGGATCCACGGCGAGATTCCGGAGGGGCAGGGCGCTATCCTCCCGCGCCATGACCCAGCCCCTTCAAACACGAAACGCCCGGCGCAGCGTATTTCCCTGGTGGACCACCGTGGTCGCCCTGGGGCTCGTGCTGTGGTTGCGTGGCGACGGCACGGGGAATCTGGTCGAGGGGCGGGCAACTACCCAACTCTCGTGGCCCAAGGGGACGGCACCCGTCGAACGGGTGAACGCCAAGGCGTCGAGTTCAACGCCTTCCTCCACCAGCCAGGATCCGGCCGTGGACCCGAATCCGAGCGGGCCGGGTTCCGCGTCGGGCGCGAGCCTCGGTGTCCCTTCCCCCCGCTGAAGGGTGGCCTGACGGGGGAGAGTCCGGAGACTCGCACCAGGGAGTCGGTCTGGGATTGGTGCTGAGGGTGTCTGGGGGCTAGGGTTGCTGGCCCGCCTCCCCCCTCCTGCCCAGATCCCATGGACGCTTCACCTTCCCCGATCCCCCCCGGCGACACGCGCGAGCTGACCCTGCGCGTGGTCATCTTCGGCATCCTGCTCTCCATCGTGATGGGGGCGGCCAATGTGTACGTGGGCCTGAAGGCGGGCATGACCGTCTCGGCTTCGATCCCTGCGGCGGTCATGGCCATGCTGGTCTTCCGGATGCTGCCCCGGCGCGGAACGATCCTGGAAGCCAATCAGGTACAGACCGCGGCCTCGGCCGGCGAATCCCTTGCGGCGGGCATCATCTTCACCATGCCGGCCCTGGTGATGATGGGGGTCTGGACGGACTTCGACTACTGGACCGTGACGGCCGTCTCCTTCGCGGGCGGTCTACTCGGGATCCTGCTGATGATCCCGATGCGGAAAGTGTTCGTGGTGGACAATGACGAGCTGGCCTACCCCGAAGGTGTGGCCTGCGCCAAGGTCCTGGAGGCGGGTACAGCAGAAGGAGGAGACAGTTCCGGGGCCCGGGCCCTGCTCATCGGCGGCCTGCTGGGCGCCGTGTTCAAGTTCGTCCAGGGGTTCCTGAACCTGTTCAGCCACACCCTGGAGGTGGCCGCCGAGCGGGCCGGGCGCATCTTCTACGTGGGCGGGGACGTCTCGCCCATGCTGGTGGCCGTGGGCGTCATCGTGCGCCTCAACGTGGCGGTCCTGATCTTCATCGGCGGTGCCCTGGCCTGGCTGATCGGCATTCCGCTTCTGGGTCTGCCAGAAGACACCAGCGGGTCCGTCGTCGATCAGGCCTGGGGTCTGTGGAGTAGCCGCGTGCGCTATGTGGGCGTGGGCGCCATGGTCGTGGGGGGTATGTCCTCCATAGTCGCCGTGCGCCATGGGCTGGTCCGGGCCGTGGCTGAATTGACCGGACGGGGAAAGGCCGATTCGAACGACGGCCAACGGGATCTGCCCTCCGGCGTGATCGTGGTCCTCTCGATTCTGTGCGTCGGAGCCGTGTTCGCGATCTACTACAAATTCACGGGCCGCATGGACATCACGATCCTGTCCACCGTGGTGATGCTGATCATGTCCTTCTTCTTCACGGCGGTGGCCAGCTACATCGTGGGTCTGGTGGGCAACTCCAACAGTCCCGTCTCGGGCATGACCATCACCGCGGTGTTGTTCACGGGGCTCATGCTGAGTCTGTTCGACATGCAGGGTGCCGAGGTGATGGTGGCCATCATCGGGGTGGCGGCCGTGGTCTGTTGCGTGGCCTGTACCGCGGGCGATGTGTGCAACGACCTCAAGACGGGTTCCATCGTCGGCGCGGCGCCCCACCGACAGCAGATGATGCAGGTGTTGGGAGCGGGGGTGGCGGCCTTCATCATGGCTCCGGTCCTGACCTTGCTGCATGAGAACACCGAGGGCGGGATCGGTGGACGCTTGCTGCCCGCTCCTCAGGCGGGGCTCTTCAAGAGCCTGGCCGAGGGCTTCGCGGGCGTGGGGACCCTACCTTGGGATCTGATCCAGATCGGCGCGTGCGTGGGGATCGTGATCCTCATCCTTGACGGGATTCTCAAAGCCAAGGGTTCCGAGTTCCGCCTGCATCTGATGCCCGTGGCGGTGGGCATGTACCTGCCCTTCGGGCTGGCCTCGCCGATCCTGTTGGGCGGCATCATCGCTCACCTCGCCACACGCCGGGTGGACAAGAGTGAGCACGACTCCATCCTGCACCGCGGAGTGCTCTTCTCCTCGGGCGTCATCGCGGGCGAGGCCCTGATGGGCGTGGGTCTGGCCATTCTGGGGGCCCTGAACTTCAAGGGGTTGGTGGATGTGCACCCCATCACCTGGGTTACCGCCGTGGCGGCCCTCCTCGTCCTGTGGCTCTTCCGGGCCATGACCCGTCCCAAGTCTTGAGCGCACTCCTGTTCCCATGATCCTTGACACCTTTGTCGATGCGGCCCAGGCCGACCTACGCCTCATCCCGGTCTCGCCGGTCACTCCCGATACTCTCGACTCAAAGTTGGGCTCCGCGCCCGAGGCCCGCGCCTGGACAGCATCCCACGGCTTCGAGGGCAAGCCGGGCCAGAGCCTGGTCATGCCGGGTACGGGCGGAGGCGTGGAGCGGGTTCTCTTCGGTGTGCCGGACGAGCCCACCTTGTGGGACTGGGCGGCCCTGGTCCCGACCCTGCCGGTCTCCTCGCCGCCCGCCGTGTTCCAGATCCAGGACGTGGATCCGGATCAGGCCAACCGCGCGGCCCTGGGTTGGGCTCTGGCCTGCTATCGGTTTACGCGCTACAAGGCCGCCGAGACGGACCTGCCGCGTTGCGCCTGGCCCGAGGGCGCCGACCGCGAGGCCGTGACGCGCCAGGCCGAGGCCATTGCCCTGGCACGCGACATGGTCAACACCCCGGCCGAGGACATGGGCCCCGCCGAGCTGGCGGGCACCATCGAAGGCGTGGCCGGGCGGCACGGAGCGCAATTCACCTGCATCGAGGGTGAAGATCTCCTGACCCAGAACTACCCCTGTATCCACGCGGTGGGCCGGGCCGCGGACCGCGCCCCTCGTCTGGCGGATCTGACCTGGGGGGATGAAGACGCGCCCAAGATCACCCTGGTGGGCAAGGGCGTGGTGTTTGACTCGGGCGGGCTCGACCTCAAGCCTTCGGCGGGCATGAAGTTGATGAAGAAAGACATGGGCGGCTCGGCCTCGGCCCTGGCCTTGGCCCACGCCGTGATGGCAGCCGGCCTGTCCGTGCGCTTGCGCCTCTTGGTGCCCTGCGTCGAGAACGCCGTGTCGGGCAACGCCTTCCGGCCCCTGGACGTGCTCAACACGCGCAAGGGCAAGACCGTCGAGGTGGGCAACACCGATGCGGAGGGCCGACTTGTCCTGGCTGATGCCCTGGCCGAGGCGGATGGCGAGAGCCCCGACCTGATCCTGGACTTCGCCACGCTGACCGGTGCGGCGCGCGTGGCCCTGGGCACGGAGCTGCCCGCGCTCTTCTGCAACGACGACGCCTGGGCTGACGCCTACCTGGCCGCCGGCCGCAGCGTGACCGACCCACTCTGGCGCATGCCCCTGCACGAGCCCTATCGACGCTTCATCGACAGCCCCGTGGCCGACCTCAACAACATCGGCACCACAGGGATGGGGGGCGCCATCACCGCCGCCCTGTTCTTGCGCGAGTTCATCTCCAACAATCAGGCCTGGGCCCACGTGGACACCATGGGCTGGACGGATTCCGCCCAGGCCGGACGCCCGGTCGGTGGGGATGCCTTTGGTGTGCGCGCTGCCCTGGCCATGCTCGAGGAGCGCTACGGCGCGTGAGGCTCGAGCCGCTAGCTGCCCTGACACTCGTTGCGGCCTGCGCAGGATCTCCGGAGCCGTCCGTCGTTCCACTCACGGAAGACGACCTGCGTCCCGGGCCATGGACGGAGCTCATCGATGGACGGGGGCTGGGGGCGCTTGAGCCGACTTTATTTGGAGGCGAGGGTGATGTGCGCATCGAAGACGGGGCTCTCATCCTGCCCTTCGGCTCGCCTCTGACGGGAGTGACCTACGCCGGGGCCTTTCCCACTCGTGACTACGAGCTCGAGTGCCGGGCCGCACGTCTGTCGGGTTCGGACTTCTTCTGTGGGCTGACGTTCCCTGTACAGGATCAGCACGCGACGCTTGTCCTGGGAGGGTGGGGCGGGACCCTGACCGGGCTGTCCTGCGTGGACGGCGAGGATGCATCGAACAATTCGACCCGGCGCTTCGTGCACTTTGAAACAGGGCGTGACTACCGCATCCGTATCCGGGTGGCCGGCGGTCGCCTGCGCTGCTTCCTCGACGAGGAGCTGATCGTGGATCTGGCCCTGGCCGCGCACGAGTTCAGTCTGCGCCCCGAGGTGCAGCTCACCCGTCCCTTGGGCATCTCAACCTTTCTGACCACGGGCCGCGTCAGCGCCCTGCGCTACCGCAAGCTCAGGCCTGATCCAGAGTGATCTCCTGGAGGGTGATGGGTAGGCCGGTGGAGTCGTCGAGCGCCGTGGCCGCTGCCAGTCCCGCCTGGGCCACGCTGCTCGCGTCCGGGCAGGCTTCGTAGGCGTTGTGCATGGCGCCCAGGGCGTACTCCGCGCCGCTGCCAAAGGCGTAGTAGCGCGTGTACTCCTGAATGGACCGTAGGGGGTAGACCCCAAAAATGCCCGCAGGGGAGGCGATCAGGATCTCCATCTGCAGGGAGTCGAAGGGGTCGCGCTCGTCTTCCTTGGGGTTCAAGTAGTAGTCGTCCTTCAAGATGCCCTGCATGTCCACGAAGGTCTCGAAGATGCCCTGGGCGCTGGAGAAATCTCTGGCCCGTTTCTCATCGGCGAAGTAGCTCTTCAGGACCAACTGTGCGCTCGCCGGTCCCGTTGGTGCGAGCCAGGCATCACCCACCTGTACGAGCTTTTCACTGTTGGCGATCAGGCTGGCACTTTCCATAGTGCTGCCGTACTTGGCGAGTGAGTCGGCAGCGATGCAGACCTTCCCGTTCTTGCGGGTGACGATGACCGTGGTCATGGCGTGGGTGGGTCAGTCGGGGCCTGAGCCTACTTGCGCCACTTGCTCGTGAAGTGAGCAGGGTCCGGCATCATTTCCAGGCCGAAGATCAGAGAGCGGCGCCGGATTTTCGTGCCCAGGCGGATGTCGCATCGCAGCCAGTCTTCGGAGACGTCGATCTGCTTCTTGGGGTTGTTCGGGTCGATCTCCTTGTGAGTCTTGACGATCTTGGACCAGCCGCCGCCGGCATCGCCCTTGCCAAAAGCCAGGCCAGGGATCTCGAATCCCGCCGCGCGCTCGCCCGTCTGCGCATCGACCATCAGCAGGTTGTCCACGTCCAGGTCCAGACCCTCAAGCAAGGAATCCAGGACGGGCGTATCAGGTTCAGCTTCCGCCTCTCCTTCCTCGCCCTCCTCGGCCTTCGGCTCCGGAACCTCTCCCGCGGCGCGGAAGTACAGGAAGTAGTTGCCCGGCGCCAGGGCGGGCTTGAGCATGGGCTCCTTGATGCTGAGGAAGCCCAGCGGGGCGGGGACGCTCAGGCTGTCACGCCGGAGGCTGGCGTCCTGGGTCTCTTCAAGCTCATCTAGGGGCACGAACAGGATGTACTGGTAGTCCCCGATGACTCCGTAGTTCTCCGGGGCACCCTCGCCGGCCGTCTCCGCAATCCAGCGATCCTTGGCGAGCACCTGATCCGGGGCGTAGGTGACGCCGCTGGGTCTGAAGTCGGAGTGCTTGAGGTGCGAGTTGAAGAGCGCGTTGGCCATGTCCTTGCCTGGGTCGGTCGAGGCCGCGATGCGGAAGCCCATGGCGTTGGTGACCTCATCTCGAGGCGTAGCGCGGCGTACGGTACAGCGGGCTGCAAAGCGCGGGTTCTGGAAGGAGCCTCCGACCACGATGCGCTTGTTGCCATTCCAGAGCGGGGAGCACACCTTCTTCTTGCCTTCCACCTTGTACGTGTTCTTCTTGAATTTCTCAGGGGCGAGGTAGGGGCTCGAAGTCCACTCCCAGACGTTGCCGGACAACTCGTAGAGACCCTCCTTGGACTTGCCCTCCTCGAAGTGGGCGACCTGATAGGGTTTGGCGTGTCCCCGCACTTCGCTCGTGCCGCAGTACTTGCCAGTCTCCCAGTCCTCACCCCAGGGGTAGGGATCCTTGCCCGAGCCGCGTACGGCGTGCTGATATTCAACCTCCGTGGGCAGTCGCACTCCGGCCCATGCGCAGTAGGCCTCGGCGTCGGCGAAATTCACGTGGGTTACCGGCATGAGCTTGATGTCGTCGGGTACGTTCCAACCCGAATCCTGCCAGTTCTCCTCCCACCAGGCCGCGGTGTCAAACTTTTCGCGCAGGACGGATTTGCCTTCCGCTCTGCGCTGCTCGTTGATCGTGTTCATCTCTTCGAACCAAGCCAGGCGCCCCGCTTCGATGGCCGCGGCACCCCAGTCCTGCAAGGGACGGTAGCCGGTGGCGCGCGAGAAGGCGGCGTACTGCTCGTGGGTGACCTCCGTCACGCCGTAGTAGAACTTGGGCACCGCGACTCGCCGCTGGGGTGTCTCGGCATCCAGGACTCGCAGGGCGCTCGCCGCACCGGGGATACTGTCCACCAGGGACTGAATCTCCTTGGGTGTTGATCCCACAACGGTCGTGCCGCCGGCCAATTCCAAGAGGCCTGGGGGAGTCAGGGACTCTGCCCCTTGAAGGTCCGCCGGATCCGAACCGAGGACTAGGGAGGAAGCGGACAGGACAATCGAGAGGAGCGTAGGATGGAGCAGCATGGGCAGCGCGAGTGGTCTAGGAGGGGCCGGGGCAGGGACTGGGGCCGAAAGTGGGCACCAACCGCCGCTGAAATCGGGGGATGGTGCCATTCAGTGTGCACTACCCCCCCGATGGGGGCACGTAACACAAGCAATGGGGCAACAAGGATAGCGCCCACCACGCGTGGCGCAAGATCGGCACCGATCTGCAGCTAGGCCACCCCCTGCGGGCCTGTAGATCAGGTCTGAAGGGCGCCGTCTACGGCGTCAACGGCGGGGGTGATTCCCGCAGCCTCCAGATCCCGCTGCGGGGCATTCAGCCAGGTGGCGCCCTGGGTTTCGAGCTGGCGCAGGAAGATGTCGAGCACCTCGGGCTCGAAGGCCTTTCCCGACTGGGCCTCGAAGAAGTCGATGGTCTTGTCCAGGCTCCAGGGGTTCTTGTAGGAGCGCTTTGTGGTCACCGAGTCGAATACCTCGACCACGCCCAGGATGCGTCCGGCAGCGGAAATTTCCTTGCCCTTCAAGCGCAGGGGGTAGCCGGCGCCGTCCCAGCGCTCGTGGTGTTCGGCCACGAAGCGGCAAACGTCCTTCAGCTCGCGGTGGTTGCCGAGCTTGGTGGCGCCCACTTCTGGGTGACGTTGTACCTCCTTGTACTCCGTCGAGGTTAGCGGTCCCTTCTTGGTCAAGAAGCCTAGGTCGTCCAGGTAGATCTTCCCGTAGTCGTGGGCGATGGCGGCCAACTCCAGGCGCTCGGTGGTGACCTGGTCAAGTCCCATGCCACCGGCGATTTCGCGGCAGTACTTGCGCGTGCGTTCTCCGTGGCCGGCGGTGTAGGGGTCTACCCGCTCGATGGTCTGGGAGACCAGATCCGAGAGAATGTCCACCATGCTCTGGAATGTGAATTCCTCCTGATGGTCCCGCAGGTCCCGCAGGTCGCGCTCACGCAGGGCGCGGTGGATGGTGGCGCCCAGTACCGAGGAGTCCACAGGCTTCTGAAGGTAGTCCACTGCGCCGTCCTTGATGGCGGCCACGGCCCCGTCAATTTGCGGATAGCCGGTCATCAGGATCACGATGGCCTCGGGTCGCACCTCCCGTGTCATGGCCGGGATCTGGGCGCCCTCCGGGTGACCGTCAAACATCACGTCGCTGACGACAGCGTCGAAGGGGGTGGCCTCCAGCTGCCGTTTGGCATCGCGTGAAGAAGCGGCAAAACCCACGCTGAAGCCTTGGGCCTTAAGGAGTGTGCCCATCACCTCAAGGGTGCCAATTTCGTCATCGACGAGGAGGACCTTCTTTGCGGTGGATTGCATGGCTACGGCGGGGTGGGAAGCAGGCCGATGGTTTGTAGCGAGCCGGTGGTGGTGGAAACAGAGTGGGCTACCCTATCATCCCGACTCCTTCTTCCCAGCAAGCAATCATGCAGCCCCAATCTGAAGCCCAATCCTTCCGTGTTGCCCCCGAATCGGAGGGCAAGCGCCTCGACCTCCTCCTTGTGGAGTGTATGGACGGTGTCTCCCGTTCGCGGATCCAGTCCCTGATCAAGGCCGGCCGGGTTCGGGTGGGCGAAGAGCGTGTCGCGCGGGCAGGTCTGCGCCTGAAGAGCGGGCAGGAGATTCTCGTCGAGGCACCCGAGGTCGAGGTGGCCACTACTCCCGCAGGGCGCCCCATCCGAACCCTTGACGTTTTGCATGACGACGAGCATCTGATCGTCATCCACAAGCCCGCCGGGCTGCTGGTGCATCCCACGGACCGGGTTGCCGGAGGTACCGTGTCCGACCTAGCCCAGGAACGTTTCGGCGATCTGCCCGAGGTTCAGGGCGAGGGGCGTGGAGGGATCGTCCACCGTCTTGATCGGCTGACCAGCGGAGTCATGGTTCTCGGTCGCACCCCCGAGGCCCTCGACGATCTCAAGCTGCAGTTCAAGGAGCGGCGTGTGCACAAGACCTACCTTGCCTTGTGCCACGGGGAGCCCCGCTTCGATAACGAGTGGGTGCGCGGGGCCATTGGGATCGACCAGCGCCGGCGAGACCGCTACCGCGTCACGGATGAGGGGGAGGGTCGGGAGGCGGCCACTCTGGTCGAGGTGCGCGAGCGCCTGAGTGGGTTCTCATTCATTGCGGCCCATCCCAAGACCGGGCGCACCCACCAGCTGCGCGTTCACCTGACCCACCTCGGACACCCGATCGTGGGGGACCGTGTGTACCGACATCCCGGTGCGCTGCCCGTTCCGCTTCCTGAGGACGCACCCGCTATGGGCCGTCAGGCGCTTCACGCAGCGCGCCTCGTCCTGACCCATCCGGGATCGGGTGAGGAAGTGACCTTCGAGGCTCCGATGCCCGAGGACATGAGTAGCCTGCTGGAGTACCTGCGTGAGCGCGCTCGCTCTTAGTCGGTGACGATCGTCTTGATCTTGCGTTCACCCGCTTCGATCAGAACGCTTCCCTCGGACACGCCGCCCGCGAGGGTTCTCGCTCGGATGGTGTAGGGGCCGGGGGGCAGGGCGTCGAAGCTGGACCTGGAGATCTGCACCTCCTCCAAGTGCTCAACGGTCGAGGAGTAGGAATCCGATGTGGACAGCGGGACGTACTCTCGCTGCGCTGCGTCCAGGAGTCGCACGCTGGCACCCTGGGCCCGGCCAGCGCTGTCGACGACCCGGACGAGTACGCTTCCCCCTTCGACCAGCACGAGTTCAAGGTTGGTCCCGGCGCCTTCCGCCAAGCGGCATGAATGTGTGCAGCACTGCTGACCCTTGCTCGCAAGGATGGTGATGTTGCCCGGCGCGAGGTTTCCCAGCGTGAATCGTCCCTGTGCGTCAGTGCGCGTGCTGCCGGCCGGGACCGCGTGTTCCGCAAGGGCCGCGACGGTTGCCTCGGGCACCGGCTGCCCCTCTTGGTCGACGAGCGTTCCCGACACACGGGCCGTTGCCGTGAACGCCAGGGTCACGGTCTGCTCCTGGCCTGCGCTCAGCACCACTTCATGGGGGGAGGCCACTCGCCCGGTATCGTCACGGGCGGTGAGTGCGAACCGGCCCGGCATGACCTGGGTGAACGTGGCCTTGGAGTCGGTGGTGCGAATGGAGCTGCTGTTGCGCCCCCAATCGACCGGCAGACTCTCGACTGCGTGCAGCCGAACAACCACGGGCGGCTCCCCGCCCTTGACCATGGCGATGATGGACCCCGTGGGAAGGGTGATGTCGTGCCGGTACTCGGCGACCGCAGGCACGTCCGCCACCGAAACGGGCGGCGAGGAGGTCCTCTGGTAGAAAATCACGGGACCGGGTGAGACGAGCTCCATGGAATAGGAACCGTCCTCACCGAGGACGGCGTAGCGTGCCTTCTCGAGGGCCGGCCCTCCCTCGGAGATGGCGTACAGGTGGCCGTGGGCCACGGGTTCCCCAGCCATCGTGACGGTGCCGAAGATGCGCACCGGGGACGTCGGTTGGACGATCTGCATCGTGACTTCCGCGGTCTCTCCAGCTTGGACGGTGACCTTCTGGGTGTGCAGCCTCTCCCAGAAATCAGGACCCGAATCCTCGGAGAGGTCCATGTAGATGGCGGCGACCAGGTAATCACCAGGAAGCACCGGCTCGAAGATGAACTCTCCGAATTCGTCCGTGCGTGTGCTGGCCAGCTTGTCTTTGCCTGACAGGAGCACGACGTCGATCCCGGCCGCAGCCTCGTTCTGGGCAGTGAACACCCAACCATTGATGCGCCCCGCAGCCGGGAAGCGGATGATCACGTCGCGCAGTTCAGCGCCAGGGAGCAGGTTTAGCTCCGTCTCCGCTCTGGCCGGCCCCCGTGAGGCCTTCAAGGTCACGGGGCCGGAGGCCAGGGAGGAGAACTCGAACTCGCCGTACTCGTCGGAGCGCTCACTCTCGTTGAGATTGGCCAGGACCCGGATGCCCTCCAGGGGAAGACCATCGGCATCAAGGACTTGGCCTCGCACAAGGCCTGGGCGCGGCAGGGCGACGTCGAGGATTCCCGGGCCGTGTGGCAGCAGGACCTCAACCATCTTGCGTCCCCGGCCTCGGAGCCAGCCGAAGGCCGGCGCGCTAAGGATTAGTCTCCACTCACCTTCGCAAAAGCCCGTCACCTCAAAAATTCCGGAAGCCTCTCCCACTGAGCGTGCCATGTGAACAGTGCTGAGTTGGGTGCCATCCTCAAGGGGTGGGGGCGTGTGGTAGGCGTGGAGCAGGATCAACTCAACCGGCACGCCTCGGTCATCCCGAACGCGCAGCGTCAGGGCCAGGTCACCCACTGCATCGCGCGGAGGGATCTGTTCGGCTACAGAGAGCTCGGCTGGGATATTCTCGCGTTGGCCACCGATGTCGGTCGCTTGCAGGTCGGACGTCGGCAGCGTCAGCTGGGCGTCCACAGCCTGTCCGGGGTCTGCGGATGGCTCCATGGGGCCGGGCGCCGGGAGGGGACCCGGCTCGCCGCGGCCGAGCCAGAGAAGCCCGCAGGCCACCAGGGCCGCCAGCCCGACCAGAACCAAGAGAAGCGGAGCGCGCACCCGATCATCTTAGCCCAACGGGCTGAGGAAGACCGGATGTGCCCTGACGATCAGCGACTCGGGTAGTAGCGATTCCCGCGCTGGAAGAACTCGGTCACCTCGGCTAGGGCCTCGTTTCCTGCGTAGCGTCGCAAGACGCTCTCAGTGACCATGGCCGGCGTGGCGATCCTCCTTCCCGATGCCCCCGACTCGCGGGTCTGGTTCGCCTCATAGACCCCCAGGTCGTGCAGGATCGGGGACAGAGAGTCCTCGCGGTACTCATGAAGGAAGCGCACCAGAGCCCAGGACATGCCTGCGTAGGTCTCGTCGTAGGTGCCGGGCTCCCACAGGCTCATATCCTCAAGCGCCAGGGCGGAATTCGTGCGGTTGGCCCACAGATTCTTCAGATCCTGCTCCCATTGCTTGTGCTGGTCGTTGTCGAAGTCGCCCGAGCGGTCCGGGAAACAGTGGACGGAGTTTTGGACTTCGAACTCCACGTCCCAAGCCACTCCCCGCTCAAGCCAGTGGGGGACTGTTCCGAAGCGTGACTGGCACAGGCCCGATGCCAGCCTGTGCACCAGTTCATTGTCCGAGCGATAGCCGTCCTGATCGACACCATTTTCTATCCAGGCTGCGCACAGGGGCTCGGCCAGGATGAACCCGGAACGGGACTCCATGTCCTGCGCCCAGGATTCCAGCTCGGGATGCGTGACCTTGAGAAAAGCGAGCACGGTCAGATAGTCCGCCCGACTTTGCAGGCGCAGCAGGGCCACGGGTGCTTCTTGTCGTTTCTCGATCAGGCCTTCATCGGAGCCTCCTCGGGCCGACTCGGGGGCCGGTAGGCGGAGGTCAAAGGCCTGGAGCGTGCGCTTCACCAACTTGTCCTCCTTGCAGACGGAGCGATTGCGCTCGGTGCCAGAGAGGGTCATGACGCGCATGTCAGGATCGAAGTCCATGCGATAGCCCATCTCCTGGGCCCAACCGCGCCAGGAAGAGATGAGAGCCTGGCCCTCTGCCGGCAACTCCACGGGCCATTGACCCGGCTCGAAGGTCTTGCGCTGCCAGTGCACCAGGCAGGGTGCGCTGAGGTCCGATGTCCGGCTCTCGTTGGCCCTTGTTTCGGGGGCGACAAGGGAGCAAAGAAGGATCAGGGACAGGCAGGGGTGGGCTAAGGGGCCGGGTTTGGGAGCGCGCATGGGTGGAACAGGAGTTGGTTTGCGGTCCCCGCCGAGCGTGCCGGCTCATGCCGGTCATGGCGCTGCAGTGGGGGGCCCGTGGTGGGCTAATCCTCCTATCGGTCGTCCCGAAGGGCTCACCTGAAGGCCGATCCGGAAATGGAACTTCGTATGGGACGCAATGATGACAGCGATATCAAATTGAGTCGATCTCCACGCTGAAGTCCCGACTGTCTCGAGCTGGGGCACCCCTAGCGGGTGCCGGTTCCCGCTTCCGCAGGTGCCTTTCCGTCCGGAGGGGGGACCTCTGTCCCACCGAAGCCGGCGATCGCTTCCAGAAACAACGGGCCGGGGTCCGTGGCCTTGCGTTCTCCCACACCCTTGAGAGCCAGGAGGTCTTCCCGTGTGCTGGGGCGGTGGGCGGCCATGAGGGCCAGGGTGCGGTCGTTGAAGAGGATGTAGGGAGGGACGCCGCGCTCCCTGGCCAGCTTGCGGCGCAGTTTGCGGAGGTGTTCAAACAGCTTGGGATCGGGCTCGGGTCCCCCCTCCTCGGTGGCGGCGGCCAGAGGGGAGCTCTTGCGCTTGGCTCCCTTGGGAAGCCGCGGGAGAAACAGGCTGACCTCGGCTTCCCCACGCAAGACCTCCGCGCCGGACTCGGTCAGAGAGAGGGTGGGGTAGTCCCCGCGTGCTAGGGCAAGATGTCCGAGACCCAGGAGCTGATCGATCCATGAGCGGATTCCGCGTCCCGGTTGGTCCTTCAGGAGTCCATAGGTACTGAGGGTGTCGTGACCCCGCTCGCGGATGCGCGCCGTGTCCGCCCCGCGCAAGACGTCGCTCACGTGGGCGGCACCGTAGCGCTGGTCGCAGCGTACAACGCATGAGAGGATCTTCTGGGCGACAACGGTGGCCCCGGAGACCTCCTCTAACTCTCCCAGGCACACATCGCACGCGCCGCAGCCTTCACCCTCCCAGCGCTGGCCAAAGTGCTCCACCAGAGCCCGGTGGCGGCACGTGGCGCGCCCGGCCAGGGACCACAACTCCGAGAGACGATCCAGAGCGGTCTCCAGGAACTGGTCCATGCCCTCCAGCCCCTCCTCGGCACCCTCCCGAGCGCTGCGCTCCAGGATGCTGCGCCAGAGGTGGTAGTCGGCGCCCGAGTACAGCATGAGGCACTCCGCGCTCAAGCCGTCGCGCCCGGCGCGGCCGGTCTCTTGGCTGTACTGCTCGATTCCCTTGGGCAGGCTGGCGTGGATCACAAAGCGTACGTCGGGCCGATCGATGCCCATGCCGAAAGCTACGGTGGCCACGATCACGTCCGTGCCTTCGGAGAGGAAGGAGTCCTGGGCTTGGTGCCGCTGCTGGCTCGTGAGGCCCGCGTGGTAGGGCAGGCAGCGCACTCCGTTGCCAGCCAGCTTGCGGGCCAGGGACTCGGTGTCCTTGCGCCGTAGGCAGTAGATGATGCCCGCCTGGCGGGGATGGCGTTCGACGACCTGCATGCACTGACCCACCAGGTCCGTGCGAGGCAGGGCGCGGTAGGTGAGGTTGGGCCTGTCGCAACTGGCCACCAACTCCAAGGGCGCGTGCAGGCCCAGCGCGCTCACGATGTCCGCCTGTACGCGGGGGGTGGCCGTTGCGGTCAGGGCCGTCACGGTCAGTTCGGGATGGCGCGCCTTCAGCTCACCCAGCATGCGGTACTCGGGCCGGAAGTCGTGGCCCCAGTGACTGATGCAGTGGGCCTCGTCCACGGCCACCATCCAGGCCCCGGCCCGCATCACTCGCTCCAGGAACCCCGGGGCCGCCAGCCTCTCCGGTGAGACGTAGAGCAGACTCAGCTGGCCGTCGTCCAGTTCGCGCTGAACCGTGCGGATGTCCTCGCTGCTCTGGGCGCTGGTCCACATGCGGGCGGGGACACCGCTGGCGTTCAGACCATCGATCTGATCCTTCATCAAGGCGATCAAGGGACTGACCACCAAGGCCAGGCCCGGTTCGGTCAGGGCCGGGGCCTGAAAGCACAGGCTCTTGCCGCCGCCGGTGGGGAGGACCACCAGGCTGTCCTTGCCTTCCAGGGTGGCTCGCACGGCCTGCTCCTGAATCGGGCGCAGGCCGTCAAACCCGAAAGTGCGCCGCACGGCCTCCTGAATGCACTCTACCCGCTCGTCCACCGTCTCCTGAACCCCGCTGCGGGGGGGCATGCTGGGCAACTCCCACGTCTTGAGGGCTTCGCCCGCCGGCTCCTCATCCGATGCCGCATCCCCCTCGGCGAACAACCAGGAGCGCTCCTCGTCTCCCAACTCAGGATCGGAAGGGGAGGGCTGTTGCGGTTCCGGGGGAGAGTCGGTCAATGGCGGTCACCTGCGGGAGGTAGACCGATTGGACCAATTCCGGGTGTCCGATCAAAGCATGAGAACATCCAATTCCCACTCTCGCAGCCATGCCGGACGGGTGCCCGTCACTTCCCCTGCGGCTTTACTTTGGGGAGAGCACGTGGGTCTTGAGCCACGTGTAGACGCCGTTGTTCAGGCGCTTGTCCGCCAGCAGGTCCTTGGCGCTGGACTTGAGGCTCTGGAGGTCCACGTACTCAAGGCCGTCGTTGCCCTTGTGGCACTGGATCTGGAGCCCGGAATGGATCTCGCGACTTTCCTTGGGGCTCACGATCAGGGTTGGCAAACCACCCAGATCCGTCAGGGCGCTGGCCATCTTGATGCCCAACGCCTTCTCCGGCGGGTTGAGCAGCACCGTGGCGCGTACGTTCTCGTCTTCCTGGGCGTGGCGCAGGGCCAGGCTCGAACCCGCTCCAAGCCCGATCACCGTCAGGTTGGCCGTGTGCACTCCTTTCTGCCCTCGGAGGAACTTGGCCGCGGCGGCCAGGTCCCGACTGGCGAAGGCCCACTGGGTCGTGCGGCCGCGCTCGTCCAGCTTGGACCAGTCCATTTTCTCGGTCGCGCTATCACCGTGACTCCGAAGGTCCAGGAGCAGTACGGCGAAGCCCTTCTTGTTGAGGTACTCGGCCATGGGCCGCAAGCCCTTGCGCTGACCGCCGGCATCGTGGAGCAGGATGATGGCCGGGGAGCGCTTAGTCTTCGAGCGCGGCGGATAGTAGTTGGCGGCCAAGTGCACCTTGTCCAAGGTGGTCAGGCGAACAAGTGTCTTGGTGTCGTCTCCAACGAGCGCGAGCGCCGAGGTTTCCTTGCCGCTGTCCTGGGCGGCAACCACCCCGTGCGGAGCTCTTTCAGCTGCCGCACGGCTCAGGGGGTGTACGGGCGCGGGCCCGATCGCGGGCAGGACCGCGAGGGTGAAGGACAGGAGCATGCTTTGGGGGTCTGCAGGGTGGGGGGAGAAGGGGTACCAGAGCGTTTTCCGTGCAGACCCTATCCTGGGATTGTACCGGAGTAGGGGGCCTGTGCAATCGACTACCCCCCCTGGTGACTCCGGCAACTGAGTTTATCGCGGCCTTACCCCAGCTCCAGCTGCTTGCGAGCATCGATTTCATCGCGGTTGAGGGCCGTGACGGCATCCTGGAGCAGGTCTGCGAGGTCAGAATCGGGGCCGACGGCCCGTCTCACATTGCGCATAAGCTGGACGCTCATGCGGAACACCCGGCAGATGTCCCCGGATGTCGAGCCGCCCAACTCCTCCAGCTCCTCCAGGTCGGCTCCCTCATACCAGCGCTGTACGGCGGGGGTCAGGCCCCAGTCCGGGCGCTTGACGGGCGGGTCGATGCCCAGGCGTGCCTCGAGGCCGTTTATCTCCCTGACCACTCCTGAGACGGAGCGGCGCAGAGCCCCATACATGCGCTCGGGCACCTGTGGCGGGTCGTGCCGTCGGCGCTCCTCGTAGACCAGGCCCACCAGCACCGTGGCCAAGGCCTTGGGATTCAGGTTCTCGAGGGTGCCGCGGAAGAGGAGCTCGCTCATCTGCAGCTCGTAGCCGTTCAAGGTGCAGGCCACCCGGCCCCGAGGGGTGAGCGAATCTCCGTCCAGGTACTCCAGCTCGTCGAGCAGGGCGAGGTAGCGATCGATGGAGCGTCGCTGGTCCCTGCGCTGCCTCTTGCGGGCCTTCTCATTGCCCTCGCGCCCCTGGTAGCAGTGGAAGGACCGCTCCCAAGCTTCATGCAGGTACTCGCGTCCTACCCGTTCCACCAGATGCAGGATCGAGGAGTAGGAGAGGTTGAAGCGGCTGGTGACCGCCTCCGGCTTGCCTGCGAAGAGCCGTTCGAGGGGAGCCTCGAGCAGGTCCCGGTCGCCCAACACGCAGTAGACCTGGCCTTTCGTGTCAATTCCCTGGCGCCCGGCGCGCCCGGCCATCTGCAGGAAGTCGCGGGTCCGCAGGTAATCGAAGGACACCCCATCGAACTTGCGCAGGGCGTTGAAGACCACCGAGCGTGCGGGCATGTTGATCCCGAGGGCGAAGGTCTCGGTGGTGAAGAGCATCTTCAGTAGACCTGCGGTGAACATGCGCTCCACCATCTCCTTGAAGACCGGCAGCATGCCTGCGTGGTGGTAGCCCACACCGCCCCGGGCCAGGGCGAAGATCTCCCCACGCAGGGTGCGTTCGGGCATCTGAAAGAGCTCGACCAGCTCCAGCTGGAGCGCCTCCATGGCCTTGGCCTCTTCAGGGGAGAGCAGCTGGCGGTGCTCGTTCCGTCGAGCCAGGCGCTCGCAGTCCTTGCGCGAGAAGGAGAAGACCAGCGCGGGCATTTCTTTCTCGGCGATCAACTCATCGAACAGGGGTGTGGGATCGGGGGGCGCGCTGAAGCCCCCGCCCCGTCCCCGTCGACCGCGGCCACCGCGTCGTCCACCCCTGCGGTTGCCCCCTGCTGCCTTTGCCGATTGCGCGCGGTTGCGGATGCCCTTGAGCTTGCCGGGAATAAAGGTGCCGTTGCGCTCCGTCCAGCAGTAGTGGGCCAGGGGCACCGGTCGCCGGGATTCGCGCACGACCTCCATGGGCTGCGTGCGGATCTCGCTCAGCCAGGACCCCAACTGCTCCACGTTGCTCACCGTGGCCGAGAGGCAGATCAGACGCACGCTCTCGGGCAAGAAGATCAGGCTCTCCTCCCAGACCGTTCCGCGCTCCCTGTCGTCCATGAAGTGGATCTCATCGAAGACAACGAAGCCCACGTCGTCCAGGAGACTGGGGTTTTCGAAGATCGCATTGCGCAGGATCTCGGTCGTCATGATGAGCACCCGGCCCTGGGGATGGATCGTGACGTCTCCGGTCATGAGCCCGACGTCCACCTCCGGGTCGTCTCGGAAATCCCTGTACTTCTGATTGGAGAGAGCCTTGATAGGCGAGGTATAGATGCAGCGCTTGCCGCGCCGCACCGCGTCCTCAATGGCGTACTCGGCCACCAGTGTCTTGCCCGATCCCGTAGGCGCCGCCACCAGAACGTTGTTGCCTTTGCGCACCGCCTCCACGGCCTGGATCTGGAAGGGAAGAAGCTGGTATCCCTTCCACTCGCTCAGGCGCTCTCCCTTCTCAGGGGGCGAGGGCTCCGCGGGGAGAAACCCGAAGGGTGTGTCGCCAGAATTGCTGGATGGGTCTTGAGGCATGGGATGGGGAGGATTGGCAATCCCGGGGGACTTCACAAGTCAGTTCTTGAGCCGGACCCTCCCAATGGGTATCAAAGTTACTCGGTGCCCCGCCACCGAGCCCGAGAAGGCTGAGGGAGGGTGCCACCAAGCCCACCCGCGGCTCTCGGCGCGTCCGACGAATCCACCTCCACCGAAGCTCAGAATCACACACCATGGACAGCAAGCAAGGCAACCAACTCCACCGCCACCTCGCCCACATCAAAGTCGTCTCCCGTCTGCTGGGTCACGAGCTGCACTCCCAGGGGGCCGGAAAGACCATCGCCCTCTCCAGGGAGCAGGTGGTCGAGATCCAAACTTCCCTGGACCTGTTTATTGAAGAGGCTACTCGCCGCTTGGCGGGAGGCTCCGGGGGTTCCCGTTTGGTCGGTGAAGACCGGTCGAAAGAAACGCGTCTGGTAACGGCCCGCAACTGACGGGACGGTTTCTCCGCGCAGTGGCTCGTCCCTCGCGGGGGAAACCTCTCCGGGATGGAACCTCAAGCATACGCCCCCGCGCCGGTACGCCAGGCTGCTCTGGCGCGGACTGCTGCAAGCCGCGCCGGGGTTTTGGGTTCAATTCCCGTCTGGGTTCCCCTGGTCATAGTCTTGGCAGGAGTCGGCTGGGTCTGGCGTACATCGGAGAGCGAGGCTCGCTCGCGTGCAGGGGCGTGGGTGGACTTGACGCGCAGTGCGCTCTTCAGGGAATGCCCCGACGTATTCCCCCAGTGGTCCGACACCCTGCGCCAGTTTCTGGCCGAGGAGGGACGCGTGCGGGCGGACGACCGAAGCGCCTTGGAGAGCTTGTGCTCGAAGATTGAACAGCTGCCGTTTGTGGAAAAGGTCGGGTCCGCTCGGTTCATTCGGCCCGATGGGCTCGACATCCCCCTGCGCCTGCACCAACCCATTGCCTGTGTGCGCTGGAGTTCCAAGTACTATCCGGTGGCCATGATCCCCGACGACAAGGATGCGCGCGGTGTACTCCTACCGGGTGCGGCAGATGTGCCGCACCGGATGGGTTCCGCCGAAGAGGCTTACTTCCTACCCGTGCTGGCAGGATTCGATGCCGGAGGGATCCATGCCCCGCAAGTGGGTGACGAACTGAAGAATGGTTCGGTGTTGGCAGCTCTCGACATTGCACGCTCCCTGGTGGAGCACCTCGGCACGGCGGACAGGGTGCGCATGGGGCGGGCCTTGATTGACGCCACCCGTGAAGTGGCCTTCGATGGACTGCCCGGTGGCGCACGCTTGGAGTTGGAAGGCGTGGGGAGCGAATCCCACGGACGGGTGATCCACTTCGGGGATGCTCCCTGTGAGGCGGGGCCGGGCGAGCTACCCGTGGAGGCGAAGTGGGGGCACGTGAGCGAGGCCCTCGAACGGGGCTTTGATGCGGTGGACGTGCGATTCGACGAGGCCGAGTACTACAGATGAGCTCGACGACCCGAGAGCGTAGGCGGTGGTGGCCCCGATGGTGACTGCAACTATCAGCTGGCTGCTGTGTTTCGTTCTCCTGGCGGGCCCCACGCTGGGCTTGGAGGCTCTGGCGGGGGTGCCGCGCTCGGCCAGCATGCTGTTGATATGGATCACCCTGGCGGGGGTCCCCAGGGTTGCGCGCGACACCGGCTCGGATGAGCGTCCGGTTCAAATGGCCGGCCTGTCCACGCGGGTCGGGCTGTCCGTGGCGCTCATGGGCCCGCTCTTGTGCTTGGCGGGTGCTCTGGACCGGGCCGCGGGCTTCCCGGCTGCGGGCCTCTACCTCACCCTCTTTTGCGGCGCTCTCCTGGCAGTCACGTTGCAGGTTGCGGCCCAGCGATCCAGCCGCTCGGGGCAGGGGGCACTGCGCTACGCCTGGGGCTGGCTGTCGTGCGTGCTGTTGGCCCCCGTGCTGCAGGCCGTGGCTGGCTGGGACGGGTCGGCGGGGGGAGCCGTAGAGGGCTTGGCCGTCTACGCCGCACTCTCACCCTTGGAGTGGGCCCATGGGCGTGCCATGGCCATGGACTTTCAGTGGCCGATCCTGCCCGCCGCTCTTGCGGTGGGGCTCGTGCTGCTGGCCAGTCCACCCGTGCAGCTGATCGACGAGGACAGCGAGGAGGGTGGTGAAGCAAGCGGCGAAGAGAACGCCGCATCGCCTGAAGCGGGTAGCGAACCCTCGGAAGAAGAGGAGGTGTCCGAGTGAAGACTCTGCAACACGCGCTCTGGCTCGCCATCTTCGCCCTTGTCCTTTTGGCTGCCAGCCCAGCACGCTCACACCCGGGAGCCGACGGGGATCTCTTGGAGTTCGGGCGCCTCGAACTGCACGGGCCTCTGCAGAGCGTGTTCCTGGAGATGGGCGAAGCGGGCCAGACACGGGTTGAATTGGGGCTGGCGGCCGGGGAGAGCCGTGAGTTGATCGTTCCCCTGCCCCCGCGTGCCCTGGACGGTCAGGCTCCGCGAATCCAGGTGCACCCCAAGGAGGGGCGCGCCGTCTTCGCTGGCTGGGTAAGTAAAGATGAGCGCCGGCTGGAGTGGGAGAGCTACTCACCCCGTCTGCGTCAGAGGACGAGGCCGCCCGTGAAGCCCGGTCAGATTCGGGCCACACTCCCTTCATTGGCCTTGGCTCTGGCAACGGCATTGCTCGTGGTCGGGCTGCGCTCATCGCCGCCGACCGCGTTCTTGCTGGCCTGTGCACTGGGTTGCGGGAGCGTGTGGCTGGTGGGGGCCCAAGGGGATCGCGTTGCCACCCGCGTGCGTGTCATGGAGGGCTCCGGGAACCCGAACGGGCCGGGCATGCCATGGTTGCTGGCCCGCAGTGCTGCGGGGCCCCTGAGCCTGGAACCCGAGGATTGCCTGCGCATGGAAGGCACGCAATCGGGTCGCTTGCGCTGGGAGGTGGCCTTGGGGGAGTGGGGCCACTCCCAAGAGGTTCAGTTGGACAACGGGACCCTGACGGCACTCTCGAATCTGGATCCGCAGACTCGACGGTGTGGACCCGAGCTGAACGCCTGGGGAGCCATGGATCGAGTCTGGACCCGTACCGAGGACGGCTCCTGGCGTTTTCACGGAGCCTGGGAATTGGGCGAGCCCCTGCCCGGGTCGCCTCCGGAGGTTCCCCCCCCGGGGGGGGCTCCCATTCTCCCCGGCTGGCTCTCAGCGGGCCTGCCCATGGGCAAGACGGTGCTGGTGGCGCACATGGCTGAGGGGTCCTGGGCGGGCCCGCCACGCGTGGCTGGGGAGGACGTCTGGTTGCGCTGGGTGGCCTGGACGCCCTAGTTTTCCGCGGAGGCTCCAAAAAAAAGAGCGGCAGGCCCCTGGGAACCGGCCCCGGGGCATTGATGGCCCGTCGTCGGGACACTAATCTCTTGGGCCCCAATTCTTGAGACTCCCGATTCCACGAACCCCTCCCGCGGGTTCGCGACAGCCTCCGGCGGCGGAGTCCTTCTCCCCGCCAGCGCCCTCGATGGGCGAAGCACGATGACCACTACCCACGTCCGCGCACAGGATACTGAAGAGCGCTGGTTGCTCTACGACGCTCGCGAACACACCCTCGGTCGTATGGCCGCGGCCATCGCCCGTAATCTCATGGGCAAGGACCGTCCGACCTACACGCCGTCGGAAAACGGGGGCGCCCACGTCATCGTGGTCCACTGCACCAAGCCCCGGCTCTCCGGGACCAAGGCCGACACGAAGCTCTACCCTCACTACACCGGCTACATCGGTGGACTTCGTGAGGTCAAGATCGAGGAGGTGGCCGAGCGTCGCCCCGAGGACATCGTCACCCTGGCCGTGCGGCGTATGCTGCCCAAGACGCGCCTCGGTCACTCCATGCTCAAGCGCCTCAAGGTCTACGTCGGCGCCGATCACCCCCACACGGCTCAGCAGCCGGTGAAGGTCACCGAGCTCTAGCGGCTCTTTTCAACAAGCAGATTACCCACAACCATCCCCCGATACTGAAATCATGGCAGTCAACAATCCTTGGACCTGGGGTCTCGGCCGACGTAAGAAGTCCGTCGCCCGCGTGCGCCTGAAGCCCGGTTCCGGCGGCTTCATCGTCAACGGCCGCAGCATGGAAGAGTTCTTCCCGACCATGCAGGCTGCCATTTCCGCACGCTCGCCGCTCGTGGCTACCGAGTCCGAGACCACCTACGACGTGTTCTGCAACGTATCCGGTGGGGGTCTTACGGGGCAGTCCGAAGCGGTCTCTCTGGGGATCTCACGCGCGCTCAAGACGATCAATCCCGCAACCTTCGATATCCTGCGTGAGAACGGGCTCCTGACTCGGGACGCGCGTGCTAAAGAACGCAAGAAGTACGGTCGCCGAGGTGCGCGCCGTGGCTTCCAGTTCTCCAAGCGCTAAGTCTCCGCTTCGATTGCACGGATTCACGGGGGGGCTTTCGCCCTTGGCCTAGCCATTGGGTGGGATCCCCTCTCCGAGTCCATCATGAAGATGGGGCCCCGAGCCCCCGAGGATGACGACCATGGCTGGCCATTCACACTCTGCCAACATCAAGCACCGCAAGAATGCGGTGGATGCCAAGCGCGCCAAGATCTTCAGCAAGCTTGCTCGAAACGTGATCTCCGCTGCGCGCCAAGGCGGTGCGGAGGTGGAGACCAACCTGAAGCTGAAGTACGCCGTCGAGAAGGCCAAAGCGGCCAACATGCCCAAGGACAACATTGAGCGTGCCATCAAGAAGGGTTCGGGCGACAAGGGCGGCGCGGACTTCGAAGAACTGATCTACGAGGGGTACGCACCGGGTGGCATTGCGCTCTTGATCTGCTGCCTGACCGACAATCGCAACCGCACGGCGCCGGACGTCAAGTACACCTTGGAGCACGGCGGCGGCAACCTGGGCTCGTCGGGCTCGGTCTCGTTCCTTTTTGACTTCCGCTCGATTCTGGCCGTGGACATGACGGGTGGGGAAGGGGGCCAGGCTCTCGACGAGGAGGCGTTGATGGACATCGCCTTGGAGGCCGGCGCCGAAGACGTTGAAGTGGACGGAGAAGTCGCCATGGTCCTGGGCCCGGCGGTGGATTTCCTCGCCCTGAAGCAGGGGCTTGAAGCGGCGGGCGCTGCCCTCCTCTCCGCGGAGACCGGCTACATCCCCCAGACCTCGGTGGCCGTTCAAAGCAAGGACGAGGCCGCCAAGGTGATCAAACTGATCGATGATCTCGAGGAAAACGACGACGTCCAGAACGTCTACGCCAACTACGAGATGGATGACGCCTGGCTAGAAGATCTCCACGGTTAGGTCCCAATCCCGACAGGGCACCCATTCTGGGGTTGCCTTGGGAGTTCCAAGGGTATCCTGCGTGACTCACAGCCCCAGAGCGTGCAAACTGGTAGTAGATGAGCCTTCCCTCGGGGGGCTGACCGTAGCGTTCCATTCTCCGCCTGAGCCGCGCATTGCGCCTTGGGCGATTCACCTCAGCACTCGACAAGGACCCCAGCTATGGGAGACGGACTCCGCACCCTACGCATCCTGACCAAGGACGATTCTCTTCTCGCATCGGCAGAGGCTGCCCTCTCTTCGATGGAGGGCTGGGAGTTGGATCACGTGCAGGATGCAGAGAGCTTGCTCGTGAGCCCCCCCTGTCCCGGGGATCTGTTGCTGGTAGATGCCTGGGTGAGCGGTCAGAACGCCTACGAATTGTGTCGGCGCCTCACGGGCCATACGCGCTGCCGCACCTTCTTGGTGGTGGATCTGGAGAACGACCTGGCTGAGCCCATCGCTCGTTTCTGCGGGGCAACGGGAGTCCTCCACCGGCCCCTGTCCCGCGGCAGCCTCACCGATGCGCTGGCGAATCACACCTCGCCTTCACCGGCGCTGCCCTCCTCGATGCGCAGTGACGAGGCACCCACAGCGGATGGCCTTGATTTCCCCTCGGCATTGCTGACAGACCTGCGCACAGGGGAACCCAACCAGGGCCTGATCACAGCCATCATCGATGAAGGTACCGGCTTGTTCAACTACGCCTTCCTCAACTACAAACTCGACGAGGAGTTCAAGCGTGCGCGACGGGCTTCGAGGGTCAGGCGTCCGACGCTGCGCTGAAAGAGCTTGCGGGCATTTTCCTCGCATCCTCCCGCGACACGGACATTCTCGGTCGTTTTGATGAGAGCTCGTTCCTGTTCCTTCTGCCCGGCACGGGCGTGGACGGCGCTTCGATCATGGCCCATCGCGTGGCTCAAATGGCCGAGGAGCGTGGGCTAACCGATCTGGTCGGTGACCCCATGTGTATCTCGGTCGGCATCGCCCACTACCCCTCTCCCGACATTGATCGTCGTGAAGACCTGTACCACAGTGCTCGGGACGCTTTCGTTAGCGCCCGAGACCAGGGTGGTGGTGTGGTCGTGACCCACTAGGTTCACAGGGACTTCGGCAAGTGCGGGATTCAGTACGCAACGCTGGAGATGATCTCGGCGAGATCTAGGTCATGGCACCGTGTCCTCACTCTTGCCGCGCCCAGCTCGCTCTCGATGAGGGTGGTGAGGCCATGCTTGTCGTCGGGACCTCCCTGAGCTTGGGGCACGCGACCGGAGGCCAGGCGGACGTCCCCCTGTGGGGGGATCTCGGGGCGCGTGAACTAGAGCTTGTCTTGGTGGAGTCCTTCCACGGTGGAGTCCACTGGCGCATGTGTGTCCCTGGTGAGTCGAGCGGGCCGGACCTGGGGCAAGGCGAGGAGGTCTCCATCGGGCCTGCCGGTGGCGTGCGCCTCACCCAACCTTGTACCTCCAGTGCAGCGGGCGTTCTGCAACTCTCAGGCGCCCTTGACGCCGAAGGGGCCCGACGCGTTCTGCTGATTCCGCCTGGCGAGGGAGGAAGCGTGCGCATGGGCTCCACCCCAGACTGTCACCTGTTCTGGCGTGGCAAGGCACCCGAATCCCACGTGGAATTGACCGTGAGAGAGGAGGACGGTGCGCTCACGCTTCACCTGAAGTGCGCGGAGGGTCTGCGCACCCCAGGAGGCAAGATAGAGACCCACTGGGCAGGGCCCTTCCCCCCCAGCGAGCGCGTGGAGGTACATCTGGGGGATCCTGATTCGACTTCCCCGCCCTGTGCCCTCTGCCTCTCACCCGGTAGCCACCCTACAATCGACAGGGGCCCGAGCTGAATCGCGGGCCCAAACCAACGCCATGGACTGGGAGGCCTTCTACAACACCTTTCGCAAGCCCGACTTCATTCCGGGCTACGAGATCCAGAACCGTCTCGGCGGCGGAGCCTTCGGAGACGTGTACAAGGCTCGCAAGCAGTCCATCGGCAAGTCCTTCGCCATCAAATTCCTGAAGTTGGAGGACGACGCGCAGCGCGAAGTGGTGGAGCGCGAACTCTCCCAAGTTGGTCACTTCGCCGCCATCGACCACCCCAACCTCGTGACCATCGAGGACATGGGCACAGTCATGGGCGTGCCGTATCTGATCATGGGCTATGCGGGAGAGGAGACTCTCAGTCGGCGCCTCGCGAGCGGGCCTCTGCACGAGGATGAAGCGTTGCCGATTTTTACCCAGGCCTGCCGCGGTGTGCTGGCCTTGCACGATCGCCGTCTGGTGCACTTTGATCTCAAGCCCAGCAACATTTTCCTCAAAGGGAAGGTGGCGCGGGTGGGGGACTACGGTCTATCGAAGTTACTCACCGATGGACGCATGACGCTTTCCTTCGGCCGTGGAACGCCCCACTACATGGCTCCGGAGGTGCTGCGCAGCCGCGCCGACCACCGTGCCGACGTGTATTCACTGGGTGTCATCCTCTTCGAGTCTCTCGTGGGACATCCGCCCTACACGTCCACCGAGAGCGGGACCCTGGTGTTCCGCGAAGACGATGCACCTCCTGAATTTCCCACGGGATTTCCAGAGCGGGTGCGTGCCGTTGTCCTTCGTTGCCTCCGGCTGGATCCGGATGATCGCTTCCAGGATGTGGGTGCCCTGCTCGAAGCGCTGGGTCAGACAGCGCGCCAAGGAGAGTCCATTCGCCTGGATCCGAAGGATGAGGCCGCTATCCTGCGTCCCGGTGAGTCGGGCGAGTTGACTGCCGTCGCGTTAGCCGAGGCTCGCGCTGCTCAGAGAATTCAAGCGGATTCGCGACCGGTGTCCGAGATCGGCGTTCGACTGGAACTTCCCACACCACTCGAGTTTGCTGCCCCAGCCTTGGGGCCGGCCACACCCACGATCCCCGTTCCTCCGCACGTGGAAGGCGGCACCCTGGGCACCATCTTCACAAGCGTGGTCGTGGCCATGGAGGTACTCGTAGCCATGCTGACCCTACTCATGAAGGCCGTGCCGGAGGGCTATACCGCGCTGGGCGATGCTCTCTTGCGCAGGCCGACCGGGGTCGGCCACCGGGCCGCGGGACTGGCGACGTTCATGTTGGTTATGGTCCTTGCAGGGTTCATCGCCATTGGCACGGGCCTGAGCATCATGGACGCATGGGGGGCTCCTTGAAGCCCTCGTTGCTCCATCTCGATCGCCTTCAGGCCTTGGAGGATGACGCGTGGAAGGAGGTCGAGCGTCAGTTCGCCGGACGCTTGTATGCGTACGTGGCTCGTCGCGTTGCTGACCAGCAGGCCCGCGAGGACGTCTTGCAGGAGGTATTTCTAGGTGCGGTGCGCGGAATCGTTGCCTTCGACCGGGTCTACAGCCTTGAGCAGTACCTGTTCGGGATCTGTCGCAACCGCACCATCGATCACCTGCGTCGCCGCCGGGACGCCACCCTTTCCCGCCCCACCGATGGAACCGACGAGTCGGATCCCCTGGACGAGTTGGCCGTCGAACCGTCCAGTCCGGGGTCCATTGTTGGGGAGCGCGATCTGCAGACGCGCACCCGCACCCTGCTCGTCAAGGTGTTGCGGGATTGGGTGCAGGAGACCTGGGGACTGGGGGAGTTCAAGCGCTTGATGGTGATCGAGGCCCTGTTCTTGGGAGGCTGGCGCAACCGGGACACCTGGGAGCACATGGGGTTGTCAGGGGAGAGAGCCGTGGCGGGCGTTAAGTTCCGGGCGCTGGCGCGCATGCGGGCGCTGGCGGGACAGGGTGTGGCCGACCGTATGCTGCTGGATGCGCTGTCCGAGGAGGAGGGGGCCATTGGGGGCGCGGAGGCCCTCCGTGTGTCGGACGAGTGGGCCGCATCGCATGCCTCCTGCCCTGCGCGTCACTGGCTGGCACGGCACCTGAACGGCAGTCTTGAGGAGGGGCCGAGGTCGTTCGTGGATTTCCATCTATCCCAGATGGAGTGTCCCTGGTGTCTGGCCAACCTGGACGACCTGGAGCAGGAACGGGTTGCGCCTCAGATCCTGATGGACCGCGTGCACGCATCGACCATGAACTACCTCCGATCCCGAACTCTGCCCAAGGAGCCCTCCTAGTCGGCGCGACTGGAGGATGAACCCACGGTGATGCAGCACAGGTACTCACGGCGGTTGCTGGGACGGGCAAGTGTGCTCGCGTTCATGTTCTTGGCGGCGCTGGTTTTCTTGGCCCTGTTCGTCGGCTCTTCAAAGATGCCAGAGTCCCGTTCTGGTAACGGCAGCAAGGGCCGCGTTTGGGAGGAGACCGGCAGCGGGCAGTCCGTGACCAAGTCCGGCCGCAGTGGCCCGGAGGCCTCTCCCGAAGCCGGCCGAGTTCTTCAAGGTCAGGTGCGTCTCGACGACGGGGTCGACCCCCGCACCCTCTTGATGAAGCTCGAAGTCGTGGATGGCTCTAGCACCATGTCGCTTGTCTTCCCTCTCGGTACACGGGGAGATTTCTCGGTTATGGACCTGCCTCCGGGCAACGTGCGCGTGACCTTCGTCACGGGTCAGAGCGAGGACGCCGTTCACACCATCGAGAGCGTTCCGATGGAGCCCTCAGGAATTGTCACACGCCTGGAGGTGGATCTGCGAGAAGGCTTGCACCTGTTCACCTTTGAAGTGCTCGGGCCTTTTGGAGAACCGGCCACGGACGTCATGCTCTTCTGGCGCAGGGCGAGAGAGGAAGGGGAGCCAGATATCTACACGAACTGGGTGCGGGGACCTTCGCCACATGCGATTACCTCCACTTCCGAGTGGATCGACGTGGCCGTGTTGGCCAGCGGCGCTCGTGTGCTGGAGGTCCCCGCTCTGAGCTTCAGTCGACCTCTGCAACTGCGTGAGGGCTATCCGGTGCGCATCGCCCTGCCCGAGGAGGTACACCCCGCAGACGATGGGGTGAGTGTGGCCCTGCGCCTCGCCGCCCTGGAGTTCGATCCTCGCTTTGAACGGGCCACCCGTCGGGGCAGGGGGTTGCTGGAGGAGACGGGCGAGTACGTCATTGAGGGGAGTGAGGTGGAGTGCATCGTTCCGGCCCTCGGGGTCTACGAGGTGCGCTGGCGTGCCTACCGTGAGGTGTCCAGGGACGGTATCCAGATCTTGCACCTGGAGGAGCGGCCCGGTCGGGTCGAAGTCTCGCCCGGCTCTCACGCCACCTTGTTTCGCCCGTACTTTCCCCTGGAACTCTACCGCTCAAAGCTCAAGGACTCCTGACTCGGAGATCTGCGAAGCCGCCAACACCATCCATGCACAAGTCCCTTCTGCTACTCCTGTTCTTTCTGGCCCTCTTGGGTGTGGGGTTCTTGGCCCTGCGCATGGGGTCGGGGGGGGCTCCAGACCGGCCACTGGATTGGCCAGTACCCGGTAGGAGTCAGCCCGGGGACGCGGATCCCAGCCCGACGCAAGGTGCAGACGCTGCCCTTGCGGAGGTGTCCGTTCGGCCCGAGGGTGTGGCGCAGAGCGACCAGCGCGTCGCGGAGAACACTCAGACGCGGGTGCGTGTCACGCATCCCGATGGCACTCCGTTCCCTGGTGTACGCCTGGTCTTCTTGGATCGCACCCAGGCTCGCGGCTGGGAGAACCAGTGGGATAATGGCCGGGCCCGGCGCACGTTCATTCGCAGCAAGGGGGTGGGCCGCGAGAGCGATGAGGCCGGCGAGGTCCGCATTCCCCGCACCTTGAGTGGTGTACTCTGCACGCGCAATCCCGGCTTGCATGGTGAATGGGAATGGCAGGGCTCCGCTCCCCTCGAGCACACCTTGGTCGTCTCTAGCATTTCCGACTTACACCTACGGGTCGAGGACTCCGCTGGTCGGCCGCGCTCGGCAGTAGCCGTGGTGCTGGAACGCGAACTGAAGGGGGACCGCATTCCGGTGTTGAGTGGCATGAGCACGGCTCCCGGTGGAGTCGTCTTCTTTCCCGCCCTGCGGCGGTCCCTGGGGGACCCCGCTCCTGGATCGCGGTTCGCGGCGACCTTCGGATTCCCCTGTGATAATCCCCCCCGTGTGGCGTTCGATGCCTTTGCGCTACCCGAAGAGCCCTTGGTTCTGACCTTGCCTCCCATGGGGAGCCTGCGGGTGCGCGTGTACAACGAGCGGGGCGTTCTGATGAACGAGGTTGTGGACGTCAGGTTGGGCCGGCTCGATTCGGCCGGTACCTTCGAAGGTGCCGCAAGCCAGCGTCTGATCGGGGGCGAGGCGGTGTTTGGGCACGTGGGTGTCGGTACACGGTTGGCGGTGCGATTGGGTGGCTCCCAAAAGCGGCCGGCGCACGTCGAGGAGGTCAGCGGGCCCGTGTCCGATGGGGCCGAGGAGATTGTGACCATCAAGTGGGACCAACTTCACCCAATCATCGTGGGGCGGGCGGTTCGCGACGGGGGCCGGGTCCTCTCGGGTCAACGCGGCCGCTACACCCTCGACCAGGGCCAAGGGCTCATTGGTGGACCGCCATTCACCACTGATGGGGAGGGACGCTTTGAAATTGTGCTCTCCGGTCCTCCGGAGCGCGGCATCGGTGGCGCGCTCGGAGGCACGCCCGATCGTCAGGAGGTTTTTGAGTTGGCGGCCGCTCTGTTCTCCGTCGCAGGTCAGGCACCGTACGAGGCCACACGCACCTTCCGAGTGCCCGACTCCGCCGGGGAATACGATCTGGGCGATCTCGTCTTCCGCATGCGACCGCTTCTCGCCAGCGGTCGAGTGACCGACCACGAAGGTGCCGCCCTCCTGGGTGTCCATGTGCGTGTTGAGGAGCAGTCCCCCAAGGACAAACGCTGGTCACCGGTGCGCGATCAATCTGCGGTCACCGATCACCAAGGCAAGTACACGATCTACGGAACCCCGAGCGATTCACCTCTGCGGCTTGTCGCCATGCGTCGCGGTTTCCGCACAAGGACCCTGGCGGGTTTTTCGCCCGGGTCTTCAGCCGTGGATATCGTCCTACCCCTAGCGGGCTCGCCTGGCTCAGGTGAAGGCAAGCCCACCCGCCCGACACGGGGCAAGCCGGGTCTGATCCCCGACCGGGACGGGGGCAACTGAGTCCCAGAAGGGCGGGCGCCCCGCCGAGGGCACCTCTCTAGTTCGTGAAAGTCACGCTGATGGCGTCGGAGAAGGTGGAGGGGACGCCCGTGTGCCTCGCCCAGTACTGCCAGTTCCAGGTGGAACCCGCCGTGAGCGATCCGCCGAGGGTGCCCGGCAGCTGGCCCGAGCCACCTCCGGTGTTGCCGTTGATCACGTCCGTGGTCAAGAAGCCACCCGCATCGATGACGCCCAGGTCCGCCGTGTAGCGACCGATCGCGGCTCCACCCAGGCATAGATCGCCCGATGCACCGGGGGGATTGGTTATCACGCCCGATCCCGAACCCACGAGGAGGTATCCGAACTGCCCGGGGGTGCCCCCCGAGTAGGTGAAGATGACCGCGCCCGCGCCCAGCGAGCAGGTATCCACGTCGATCTGGGTCCCGAGGCTCGAGGGGTCGCAGTAGCGCGTGATGTTGCTCGAACAGTCCGGGACGAAATCGAACTGGGCGATGTTGTTGCCCCAGACGTTCCCGGTCCTGGCGAACTCCTGCATGGTCCAGATGGTGTCGTCGGTGGGGTCTACGCTGGTCAGGCTGTAGTCGCCCCAGCGTTGCGCGCTGGAGCCCTGGTTGTAGGCAGCCTGCCCGGGCTTGTACTCCACGGGTTCGGCCATCTCGCCGAGCGGGTCGGACGCCAGACGGCCCGTGTAGAACGCGCCGGCATACTGACTGGAATCGCAGGAGGTTCCGCCCAGTACGGCGTGCCCCTTTGAGTTCACCGCAATGGACGGGTTGAAGTAGTAGAGACTCTGGTTGACCGTGTCGCGCACGGTACCCAGCTGAGCCTCGGTCATCGTGGCCACGTCGAATTCGTAGAAGCGGCACGCCGCTCGATTGTTGACTTTGACCGAGTGAGTGGTCCAGACGGAACCGCCCTGGAAGACGGCGTTCATCAAGCGGCCATCCAGCGTGTCGAGGTTCGGACTTCCCAGCACCGGTGCGCTCGGCGGGGAGCTCCAACTCTTGGAAACCGGGATGTAGTTTGAGGCCAGGGTCGGGGCCGTTGCGGGCGGGTTGAGCGTCCGGATGCGGAACTGGTTCGAGGTACGCCAGGACACCGCGTAGGCCACGCCCACGTCGTCCAGATGGACACAGGGTTGGATCGCGCCTTCCCAGGAGAGGTTCCTGAAGGCGCTGATGACACCCATGCTCTGGGTGGTCGCCACGAGCGGTGCCTTCTCGATGGCAAAGAGCGTCATGCGGCTGCCGCTACCCACCATGTACGAAGCGGTCATGATCCAGCGCGCGTCCACACCCAGGGTGGGGTAGTCGGGCCACTTGCCCGCATCGCCGCCCTGGGCCGGGTTGAAGGAGGTCTTGAACCAGCTACCCGTGGGGTCGGACGTGCTGGAGACGGCCAGGAAGATGTCGTTGTTGAAGTCCGTGGCGAGCACGATGAAGCGCTGGCTGTCGGGATCAAAGACCACGCGCGGGTCCCCCGCGGATCCCCCCACGCCGAAGAAGCTCTGCAGCGAGGAGTTGAATACACGAGTGCCCGTGGCCTTCTCGTAGATCGAGATGTTCATGTTCACCACGGCCACGAAGTGGTTGATACCCACCGAGCCACAGGTGTCCGGGGGGACATAGCCCGCTCCCGGGTCACCGAGCTTGGGACCCTGGAACTTCTTCAGGAGCACGGGCAGGGTGCCGTTGCCCGAATAGGTGCCGCCGCCAGCTTGGCCGGCGCCCCATCCAGAGCCGGACCCAGAGCCGGACCCAGAGCCGGAACCCAGGCCGGGACCGTTCCCGGTTCCAGTCGTGCCGTTCAGGTTGAGCGGGGGGGTCATGTAGATCGGATCGATCTCGTCGTCGAACACACCGGTCCCTGTCTCCCACGTCAGACCCGCATAACCGGATCCGGTGATGACGTCTTCATAAGTCAGGTCTTCAAAGTCCAGCACCTCGCGGCGTCCGGTGCGCGAGGAAGTGAAGGCAAGATCGTCGAGGGCATACCAACCCGCGCCGCCGTAGGCCGCTCCGGCCACGATCTCGATGCGGTCCACCGCGTCAAGGTCGATCGCGAACCAGGTGTGGTCCATGCCCACCTCGGGATGGACCTGTGAGCGTCCGACTTCAACACCGTTGAGATAGCCGATGGCCTGCAGGGACTTGGCGAAGGAGCCGCCCATGGGGCCGTGTCCGGCGACGTAAGCGCCCTCCACTTTCACGGCCTCCTGGAAGCCGATTCCCATGCGCGTATCGCCCCACTTGTTGAACAGGTAGTGCTTGCCCGAGTGGGGGCTGTAGTTGCGGCGGATACCCGGGACGCGCCAGCTGCCCTGGCGGCCGTTGCGCGCGCGCGGGTTCACGAAGTCCTTGTCCACTCGCAGGGCCTCCCGGCGCATGACCTCTTCCATGGTCTCAACGCGGCCCGGTCGCGTGTGGGGCACGCGCTCGGAGACCATGAAGTCCGGCTCCTCGAATGGGAGGGTGGTCGTCACGCTCTGGGGCGGAGGAACCACCTGAGCGCCATCCTGGGGCGTGGCCGAGGCGAGAGAGCACAGGCTCAAGGGCAGGATGGCGAGGAAGCTGACGGAGCGGGGCATTGAGTGCTGGTGCATAGCTCTTGGGCGCTGGGGCCTGATGGGGGCACGGAACTTGGGCCGACGGTGGGTCCCTATCCTGGGCATACACCATCCACTACCAGTCTATCTCGACGCACTCAGCGTGGAGCAAGTTCCTCACAACCTGCCCTCAGGCCTCGAACAGGGCCCTAGGCACGCAAGGCGGCCTGGGCCGCTGCCAGGCGGGCGATCGGGATGCGGAAGGGCGAGCAGGAGACATAGTCCAGGCCCAGGGCCTCGCAGAAGCGGATGGAGCGCGGGTCCCCACCGTGCTCCCCACAGATGCCCAACTTGATCTCGGGCCGGGTCGCCCGGCCCTGCTCCACCGCGATCTCCATCAGCCGCCCCACCCCGCGGGTGTCCAGGCTGGCGAAGGGGTCGCCGGCGTAGATGCCCTCCTGGATGTACTCGGGGATGAACTTGCCGGCGTCGTCCCGGGAGATGCCGAAGGTGGTCTGCGTCAGGTCGTTGGTGCCGAAAGAGAAAAACTCCGCCGTGCGTGCGATGGCGTCCGCCACCAAAGCCGCACGGGGCAGTTCGATCATCGTTCCGACCAGGTAGGGCACACGGATACCCTTCTTGGCAAAGACCTCTTCCACGGTGGCGCGTACGAGAGGTTCTTGCACCTCAAGTTCCTGGGAACTGGCGATGAGGGGGATCATCAATTCCACTCGAGGCTTCTTGCCGGTGCGCTTGGCCACGTTGCAAGCAGCCTCAAAGACTGCACGCACCTGCATCTGGGTGATTTCCGGAAAGGTGATTCCCAAACGGCATCCACGATGGCCGAGCATCGGGTTGAGTTCCGTCAGGCTCTCGACCTTGGCGGCAATGTCGCTTGGCTTCAGTCCCAGCTTCTTGGCCAGCTCTTTCTGGGCGTTCTTCTCGTGGGGGAGGAACTCGTGCAGAGGCGGGTCCAAGGTGCGGATGGTCACGGGACGTCGGCCCATGACCATGAAGATGCCCTCGAAGTCTCTGCGCTGAAGGGGCAGGAGTTTGGCGAGGGCGCGTTTACGGGCCCCTGCGTCATCCGCCAAGATCATCTCGCGCATGGCGCCGATCTTCTTCTCACCAAAGAACATGTGCTCCGTGCGGCACAGGCCAATTCCCTGTGCACCAAAGGCCGTGGCCATCCGGCATTGGTCGGGTTGATCGGCATTGGCGCGGATGGCCAGAGAGCGGTGCTTGTCCGCCCAGCGCATGATCGCACTGTAGGCCTTGAAGGTGGGGGACTGGGCCGCGCGCTCGGCGCGCTTGCCCTTGCCGAACAGCGCTTGCGTGACCTGGGAGGGTTGGGTGGCGAGTCGGCCCACGAACACCTCGCCCGTGGTTCCGTCAATGGAGATCCACTCGCCCGCCGGCACGCGGCGATCTCCCACCCGTAGAGTCTTGCGCCGCTCCTCGATGCGCAGGTGTGCGGCGCCCACCACGCAGACCTTGCCCATCTGTCGTCCGACCAGTGCTGCGTGGCTCGTCATGCCGCCTCGCACGGTCAGGATGCCCATGGCGGCTTGCATGCCGCGGATGTCCTCGGGCGACGTCTCGAGCCTCACCAGGATCGACTTCTCACCCGCGTCCTTGTAGGCGATGGCTTCCTCAGAGGTGAACGCGATGCGCCCCGAAGCGGCCCCTGGACCGGCGTTGAGCCCACGGGTCAACACGCGCCCTTCTTTTCGCGCCCGCTCCTGTTCCACGCGGTCGAAGACCGGCTGCAGCAGCTGATCGAGAGCCTCCGGGTCGACCCTCAAAAGGGCTTCCTTCTGGGTGATCTTGCGCTCCTTGACGAGGTCCGTGGCGATGCGCACGGCAGCAAAACCCGTGCGCTTGCCGGTGCGGCACTGGAGCATGAACAGGCGACCTTGTTCGATGGTGAATTCCAGGTCCTGCATGTCACGGTAGTGCCTTTCGAGAAGGCGTTGGATGCGCTCCAATTGGGCGTAGGCCTTGGGCATGACGTCGCGCAGGTTGGAGATGGGCTTGGGTGTACGCAGGCCCGCGACCACGTCCTCACCCTGAGCGTTCATGAGGAACTCGCCATAGAAGCGCTTCTCTCCGGTGGCTGGGTCTCGGGTGAAGGCCACTCCGGTACCCGATGTGTCGCCCATGTTTCCGTAGACCATGGTCATGACGGTTACTGCCGTTCCCCACCTTGAGGGGATCATGTGCATGGAACGGTAGGCGGCGGCGCGCTCGTTGTTCCATGAATGGAAGACGGCCCCGATGGCTCCCCACAATTGCTCTTGGGGATCTTGGGGGAAGGCTTTGCCCGTGGCCTTCTTGACTAGGCTCTTGTACGTGCGCACCAGCCCCATCCAGTCCTCCGCGTCAAGTTCGGTGTCCTGGGTGACCCTTCGCTTGCGCTTGAGCTCATCTAGGGCGCGGGTGAAAGGGCTCTGGGATTCGCCCTTGGAGGCTCGCACTTCCAAGACGACGTCCGCATACATCTGGATGAAGCGTCGGTAGGCGTCCCAGGCGAACCGTGGGTTCTCCGTCAGGGCTGCCAGCCCCTTGACCGTTTCGTCGTTGAGGCCCAGGTTCAGAACCGTGTCCATCATTCCGGGCATGGAGACCCGCGCTCCCGAACGCACCGAGACCAGGAGCGGGTTCGCGGGGTCGCCGAAGCGCTTGCCCATGGATTCTTCCAACTGGGCCAGGGCTCCGTTCAACTCCTTGCGCAGGCTGGCCGGGTAGCGGCGCGAGTGCTTGTGAAAGTGAGAACAGACTTCCGTTGTAATGGTGAAGCCCGGTGGCACAGGCAGGCCCAGTCGGCACATCTCGGCCAGGTTCGCCCCCTTGCCTCCCAGAAGGTTCTTCTGTTCCCGGTCGCCTTCCGCCTCACCCTCCCTGAAGGTGTAGACAAACTTGGGTCGGCCCTTGGGGGCGTGCTTTGGGCGCTTCGAACCGGGACGGGGAGTCATTGGCTGGCAGGGTGGGGGGAACGGATGGGATGCGTAACCCCGTTCTTATCGGCCAACTAGTCGATCTGGACTGAGCCAACTTTCAGGCCATCTATGCGCCAGCGGGAATGGACCTCCACAGAGGTGACCTCTCCCAACTGCCCCCCCTCCAACGGCTCTGAGAGGGGTATTCGGGCCGTGAGCGTTCGCCCGTCCTCCGAAAGGGCTAGGAGCCCTGAGGCCAGAAGGTCGAACTCTTCGGGGGGCCCCCCCTGGGCTGCCAGGGTGCGGTTGCCCGCCAAGACCTCATAACGGTCCTCAAGGACCAGATCCACCTCGATGAGGAGCTCGTCCTGGAATAAGTCCATCAGCGCAGGCAGATCCACGTGGGCCTTGAGGTGCACGTGACGGGGTCCCAGGGGCTGGATCTCGTCGATACGCGCCCGGTAGAGGGCCCAGGTCAGATTGGGTTCCTGCTCCAGGAGTTGATCCCGAAACTCCCTGTAGGCGTGTTGGGAGAGGCCATGCTTACGCCGCAGACGCATGGAGAAACAACCGTACTCGTCCGCTAACAGGTCCCCTTGGTGGGCCGTAATGAAGGCCTCAAAAGCGCTCTGGGGATCCCCCAGTGAGATATCAGCCACTTGCTTGGGGCTCGGCTGGGGCGCCACGCAGGCGACCGTCAGGCCGGCCAGCAGGCTTGGCCACCACCGAAATACTCTCCAGTTACTTCTCTTTTCACCACTGAACGGGTCTCTCACCGGCTTTTCCTCCCGATTGCTTGTGACTGTTGGCCCCAGACCTAGCTCTGATTCCCACCCCGAATCGATACGCTACACTTCTGCCGCACCAAAACCGAACCTCGCTATGCATTCCACATCAGCCCACCTCAGCACCCGTTTCCTTCTCGCTCCTCGTCTGATCTCCGGTTGTCTGGTGGTCGGCCTGTTCTGCTCGTGCCAGGAGGGGGCGAGCGGCCCGGAAGAGGCGTCTGACGCACCGTCCACAACGGAGGCCCAGGGGTCCGCCACGGCCTCCCCCGCCTCCCCGGTGAGTTCAACCAAGAGCACGCCGGGCAGCCTTGTTCCGGGTTTCAAGCAGGGTCAGGCATCGACCCCGCCCACCGGCGTCAAGGGGTCAGCCAAGGGACAGAAACGCAAGCGGCCCAAGGACGGCGCCAAGGCTCCCAGAGCCCGCAAGGTACCCGGAGTCGCCGGGAGCACCGGAGCTCGTAGCACGCGGGTGCCCTCCTCTGTACCGGGGACTCCGAGCAACCCTGGGGGAGCTCCCGAGAAGATCCCGAGTGGCTCACCCATCGGCGAGCAGCTCAACAATGGTCAGAGCCCCGTGAATAGACAGACTCCCATCGCGGGAGCCGAGAAAGACCCTGATGCGCGCCTCTCCATCGAGTTCGGTGCAGAGAAGCACGACTTTGGGGCCGCGCGCCAGGGAGACATTCTCAACCACACCTTCAACCTCACGAGCACCGGTGAGAACCCCGTCCGGATTCGGCAAGCGAGTCCGACCTGCGGCTGCACCGTGAGCAAGGTCTCCGTCGATGATGGAATGGGGAACTTCGGCCTCTACAAGATGGGTGACGAGATTCCCTCAGGCCGCGAAGTGCAGATCGAGGCCAGGCTGGACACTACCCACAAGACCAACAAGACTCAGGTGCGCATCAATGTCTACACCAACGACCCCATCGGTCTGACCCAGCTGGCGCTGACCTCCAATATCGAGCCCTTCATCAAGGCAACCCCGCCCTTCGTGAACATGGGTGACATCAAGGAGGGTGAGGAGAAGGTGCAGGTGATCGACATTCGCACCTCGCGCGGGGAGCCCGTGATGCTCAGCAATGACACGTCCAACCCCATCAAATTGCCCCCCGGCATGACCGTGGATCTCTCCCCCGTCAGCCCACACCAAGACGGCCGTTCAGCCCACTGGCAAGCCACGGTCAAAGTGGGAGAGGGTGCCAACGAAGGGCCGATCGGATACCAGGTCCGGTTGAATTCGGACTTTGAGATGCCCGAGGAGAAGGCCAGCACACCCGCGGGGCCGGGCCCTGTGATCGTGGGAGGGGCCAAGTTCTACAAGGTCTCGGCAAGCGTCAACGGCCGCGTCCTGGGCGCGCTCTCTTTTACGCCCCAGTTCCTCTCCATGGGGCTCGTTCGTCCCGGACAAGTGGTCAAGCGCAACGTCAAGGTCATCTCTCACGATCCCAACTTCGATCTCTCGAAGGCGACCGTGGAGCTGCGTCCCGAAGCGGGGCAGGAGCTGGCCTGGAAGGAGAACTTCAGCACTTCCCTGCGGCCCGCCGTTGGCTTGAGCAACGCGATTGATGTCCAGCTTGTGCTGGAGGGTTTGCCTGACGGATCGGACGGTTCCTTCCGTGGCGTGATGGTGATCCTTACCGGTCACCCCACCAAGCCCGAGCTGGCCGTGCGATTCTCTGGCGTGTGTCGCGCTGGCGTGGGAACCGTGCTTCCAGACCGTCGTTAGGGGCGGCCCCAGCCGCAACCCCAGCCGCAACCCCAGCCGCAACCCCAGCCGCCTGGGCCCAATCTCCCAGGCGAGGATCTTGTAGTCGTGGGGGTTACAGGCGGTACACTACCGCAGTGAGTACCGAACTCGGCGATCTGCTCGTGTCTCAGGGCAGCCTCTCCGAGGCTGACCTGAGAGCGGCCATGTCCCTCCAACGTGGGGGCGACCTTTCCCTGCCCCAGGCGCTGCTCAAGCAGGGCTTGGTGGAGGAGGGCGTCGTGTATCGCGCCCTCGCCACCCAGAACGGCATGCCCTTCGTCGACTTGGACAAGGGCAACATCCGTCAGGAGATCATCGATCGCGTCCCTGGGGAGATGGCGGCTGAGCAAGGCATCCTGCCCCTGATGGAGAAGGACGGGGCCCTTGTCGTGGCCATTGACGATCCGTTCAAGCGCATCGTGGCCGACCAGTTGTCCTTCGTGATCGGTGGCGAGATCCGTTGCGCTCTGGCTTCACCCAGCGCGCTCGGCCGCGCTCTGGCCCGCTACTACGACGCCGGCGGGGAAGAGCACGTGGCCGCCAGCATGGGTAGCGATGGGGAGGATGAGACGGATGCTCCCATCATCCGCCTCGTGACGCGCATGTTCGCGGACGCCCTCGAGGAGAGAGCCAGTGACATCCACGTGGAGCCCGGCCACGGTCGCTTGCGCATTCGCTACCGCATCGACGGTCTGCTCCGCGATGTGGCCGAGCACCCCGATCACCTCTCGGCCCCCCTGATCTCACGCTTGAAGATCATGGCGAGGATGGACATCGCCGAGAAACGCAAGCCCCAGGACGGGCGCATCAGCTTGACCATCAAGGGCCGCGCCATCGACGTGCGAGCTTCGATCCTGCCCGCCAGTCACGGTGAGTCCATGGTGATGCGTCTACTCGATCGCAGTGCCAACCTGATCAGCTTGCGCGATCTGGGATTTGGCGCGGACGACTACGCGTGGTTCAAGCACGTGATTCGCAAGCCCAATGGTATCTGCCTGGTCACGGGGCCCACGGGATCGGGCAAGACCACCACTCTCTATGCCGCTCTGCAGGAATTGAATCGCTCGGACGTGAAGATCATCACGGCCGAGGATCCCGTGGAGTACCACATCAGCGGGATCAATCAGGTGCAGGTGAACGATCGCATCGGCCTGACCTTCGCCCGCATCCTCAAGGCCATGCTGAGGTGTGCCCCGAACGTGATCCTGGTGGGGGAGATTCGAGATCTGGAGACCGCCGAAATCGCCATCCAGGCTGCCCTGACGGGGCACCTGGTCTTCTCCACCATCCACACCAACGATTCGCCCTCGGCCCTCACGCGCCTGATGGACCTGGGCGTCAAGCCGTTCCTGGTGTCCGCCTCGGTGCAGTCGATAATCGCCCAGCGTCTTGTGAGGCGTCTGTGTAGCGAGTGCTCAGTCGAGTACACGCCCACGGAGGAGGAGCGTGCCGCGCTGGGGATGACGACGGCTGAGAGTGCTGATCGAACGTTCCGCGAGCCCCGTGGGTGCCGATTGTGCGAGGGCAGCGGCTACCGCGGACGTGTCGCCCTGTACGAGCGGCTTGAGATGGACCACACCCTGCGCGAGATGACCTTCCAGGGGAGTTCCCTGGAGGATCTGCGCGACACCGCCGTGGCCACTGGGGCCATTCAGAGCCTGCTCATCGACGGCGCCCGAAAGGTGGTTGATGGCACGACCAGTTCCAGCGAAGTGCTGCGTGTGACGCGCACCAAGTCCTAGGGAGACTCAGGAAACCCATGCCTACCATTCAAGAGTTGATGTCGACAACCATCGAGGTCGGAGCTTCCGACCTGCACCTCAATCCGGGCCGCCCGCCGGTGGGCCGGGTGAACGGGGAGTTGGTCTCTCTCGGCATTGACGTCTTGGACGACGCGGCCACCGAGGCCTATTGCAAAGACCTGTGCGACGAGAGGCACTGGGCCGAGTTGACGTCGGCGGTTGGCACCACCGACTTGGGGCTCGCGCACCCCTCCGGCGATCGCTTCCGGGTGTCGTGCATGCGCCAGCGGGGCCGCTTCAGCGCCGTCCTGCGCTTGATTCCCAACAGGCTTCTTAGCTTTGAGGAAATCGGCCTCCCCGAGCCCTGCCGGGCGCTCTTGCGTCGGCCGCGCGGCCTCGTGCTCGTCACCGGTCCCACGGGATCGGGTAAGTCGACCACCCTGGCCACCATGATCGATTGGATCAATCAGAACATGGACAAGCACATCGTGACCATCGAGGACCCGATCGAGTTCTACCACTCCCACGGCAAGGGCCTCGTGACGCAGCGCGAAGTGGGCGAGGACGTGGATTCGTTCCCCGAAGCCATGCGACGGGTCCTGCGCCAGGACCCGGACGTGATCCTGCTGGGGGAGATGCGCGACCTGGAGACCATCTCGGCCGCCATCACCGCCGCAGAGACGGGACACCTTGTGTTCGGCACTCTGCACACCACGGGCTCCGCGCGCACAGTCAACCGCATGATTGATGCCTTCCCCGCCAACCAGCAGGAGCAAATCCGCGCGCAGCTCTCGGTCTCGCTCGTTGCGGTGATCTCGCAGGTGCTCATGCCGCGTGCCGGGAAGCGCGGTCGCGTGGCCGCTTTCGAGGTCATGATCAACACTCCTGCCGTGGGCAACCTGATCCGCAAGAACGAGACCAATAAGATCCAGTCCACCATCCAGACTTCGCGTCGCATGGGCATGGTCACCCTGGACGACTTCATCCTCGATCTGGTGGCCAAGGGGGAGATTGATCGTCAGGTCGCCCTCGACTACGCGCAGGATCCGCGCGACCTGGAGTCACGCCTTTGAGCGCAGACACTGTACAAGGCGGTGAGGGCCGGCTGCTTCTGGGGCAGATTCTCAAGGCACGCGGTGTCCTGCGGGAAGGCCAGATCCAGGCCGCCCTGGGGGAGCAGCGCAAGGGCGGAGGACTTATCGGGCAGTGCATGGTGGACATGGGGGCCTGTTCCCAAGGGGACGTGGCCATGGCTCTTGGAGAGCAGGCGGGCATGGAGACGGTGGACCTCAGCACCTTTACTCCAGATGCAGAAGTGCTGGCCCTAGTGGATGGCAGTGCGTGCCACACCTATGGGGTGCTGCCTCTTCGGCTGGACGCGGGCCAGTTGGTGGTGGCCATTGCCGACCCGCTGAATACCGCCGTTCTCGAGGACCTGTCCTTCACTACGGGAACTCCGGTGCGTGGGGCCGTGGCCGATGGGGAGGCGATCAAGCGCTTGGTCACGGAGAGCTACGGAGAGGAGCGCTCGCTCGCGGACGCCATCGCTGAGGCGGCCGCCTCCGTGGATGGCGGGGATGCCGAGTCCGCCGCAAAGAGCATGCCCGTCGTGCGCTTGCTCAATTCAATCCTGCACCGCGCCATCCAGGACCGAGCCAGCGACGTGCACTTTGAGACCTTCGCCGACGTGTTCCGCATCCGCTATCGGGTGGATGGCAGCTTGTACGAGGTCGAGGCTCCGCCCCGGCACCTCTCCCTGCCCCTGATCTCGCGCATCAAGGTCATGGCCGATCTCGACATCACTGAGACGCGCCTGCCCCAGGACGGTCGGGTTGAGCTGAGCATTGACGGGCGTCAGGTGGACCTGCGCGTGGCCACGATCCCAGGCCCCTCGGGAGAAGGCTGTGTGATGCGCGTGCTCGACCGCTCGGCGGTCAGCCTTGACCTGGCCGCACTGGGGCTGCAAGCGGAAGACGATGCCCACCTGCGTGCCCTGACGAGTCTGCCCCATGGCATCGTGCTGGTCACAGGCCCTACGGGCTCGGGCAAGACCACCACCTTGTACGCCATGCTCTCGGAGGCCAACCAGCCAGATGTCAAGATCATTACGGTGGAGGACCCGGTGGAGTACGACATCCAGGGCATCGTTCAGATCCCGATCAACGAAGAGATCGGCGTGACGTATTCCGCGGTCTTGCGTTCCATCCTGCGCCAGGACCCAGACAAAATTCTGGTGGGTGAGATCCGGGACGGGGAGACGGCCGGCACCGCGGTCGAAGCCAGCCTGACCGGTCATGCCGTGTTCGCCACCATCCACACCAACGACGCCCCCTCGACGGTCACGCGTCTGGTGGACATGGGTATCGAGCCCTTCCTGATCACGGCCACCCTCGAGGCGGTCGTGGCCCAGCGCCTCGTGCGCACGATCTGCGCGGACTGTCGCAAGTCGTACAATCCGGACGAGGATCTCTTGCGCGAGCTAGGGGACGCTGGCGAGCGCCTCGCGGGTAGCACCTTCTACTTTGGCGAGGGGTGCGCTTCCTGTCACCACACGGGCTACAAGGGCCGGACAGGGATCTTCGAGATCATGGTCATCGACGATCGACTGCGGCGTACGATCGGTGCCGGTGGCAACATTGAGGATGTGCGCTCCGCTGCCCAGGAAGCCGGCATGCGCAGCCTGCGCGAGCGCGGGATCGACGCCGTGACCCAGGGCCTGACGACGGTCGAAGAGGTCCTACGCGAGACCGGCATTTGAGTCGGTGGGGCCCTTGTCCGTGTCGTCCTGCAACTTCTTCCCTTGGTGGGGGTAAGACGGATCCCTTGCATTCTGGGCCCGCTCCCCGACCTTCCCGCCCGTCATGCCGACCGGGGATTGGGGTAGGCTGGGCCAAGCCCTCGCCGCGGCTCTCCCTTCTCCCCCTTACGCCTCCCTGCTAGTCTGCCCGACACACAATGGCCAAACGCATCCAACGCTCTGCAAAGAGCACCCAACAGGCGAGTAGTGCCAAGGCGCGCCCGACAGGGGGCGCCGGCGACACGAGTGCATCTTCGGCCAAGGGCGGCCGCGTCAAGTCGGATCTCATCACCGACTTCACCGTCCAGCTCGCCACGCTGAGTGAGGCGGGCATCCCGGTCGTCAAGGCTCTGACGATCTTGGAGGGTCAGATGCGGCCCGGGCGTTTCAAGGGCATCCTGGCCGAAGTGACAGAGGACGTCGCATCGGGTACGCCTCTGTCGGAAGCGCTCGGCAAGCACCCCGCGTGCTTCGACACGCTGTACTCATCCATGGTGCGGGCAGGTGAGGCGGGCGGGGTCCTCGACCGAATCCTGACGCGCCTAGCCGCCTTCCGCGAGAAGGCGGCTGAGATTCGGGGCAAGGTCATCGGAGCCATGATCTACCCCTTGATCCTCTCCATGGTGGCCGGCGGCGTGATCACGGCGGTCATCCTGTTCGTGATCCCGCGCTTTGAGGAGCTCTTCCAGTCGTTCAACGTTGAGCTACCTCAGGTAACCCAGGTTCTCTTGGACTCATCCACCTTCGCTGCCAAGTATTGGTACGTCGTGGTCGGACTGCCCGTCATCCTGTTGGTTTCACACTTCGCCCTGCTCAAGCGTAACGACGGCTACCGTCACGGTGCCCACGGCCTGTTGCTCAAGATTCCCCTGCTCGGGAGTCTTGTCTCGCGCTCCATGATCGCCGATTTCTCACGTACCTTCGGCACCCTGATCGAAGCGGGAGTGCCGCACCTCGATGCTCTGGCTATCGTCAGGGATGCGACTGCCAATGAGGTGCTCATCCGTGGCGTCGAGGCCATCCGGCGTACGGTTCGAGAGGGCGAGGGAATCGCGCGCCCCATGGGTGAGTCCGGCATTTTTGATGACCTCGTCACCAACATGGTCGAGGTTGGTGAAGAGACCGGAAACCTCGACGGGATGTTGCTCAAGGTTGCGGACGCATACGAGCGTCAAGTCGATCGGCAGATCGACGCCTTCTTCAAGGTCCTCGAGCCTCTGCTTTTGATCTTGATGGCTGTCTTCGTCGGATTCATCGTCGTGGCCCTGTTTATGCCCTTGATGGAGATCATGAACTCCATCAGTGGCGCCTGAGGGGATGGATGAATCCGATGGTGAAGCCGCAAGCGTCCGTTCAACACAGTGTCTAACAGTCCGCCAAATACCGAGCCCAGGACAGAGCCTCAAGGTCGAGGCGCGAACGCACCCCTAGCCCGGCGCGGTTCGTCCCTCGGGCTGCCACTGTGGCTACGCGTTGTCGCCCTGGTGACGGCCTTCAACGTGGTTGTCTTCGGTGGGCTCTTGGTGTGGTTCACGCACATCATCTCCGAGGAACGCGCTGAGCTGGCGCAGTTGGACGAGCAGCTTGTGCTTGAGCGCCTGCGCAACCTGCTCGACGAGCAGGGGCAGGCTCTGACGGGAGAGATCCTCTCCTGGTCCCGCTGGTCCCGGTACGAGGATGCTCAGATTGTTCAGTTGCGTAGCTTCGAGGCCAGCGGCGGTCTCCTGAGTGACCTGCGGCGCGTGGGCCTCAGTGGCCGCACGGAGTTCGTTCCCGACGGTGTCTTGATCCCCCTGCGCCGGCCCCGCCCAGCACCTCGCAACGTCACGGTTCCCGTCACCCGTTCTTGGGTTCCCACGGGCCGAGCGCTGCCCCCGGTCCTCCCTTCCATTGTGGGCTATAGCCTCCCCATGCTCCTGGGCGCCGCGCGCGTGCGATTGAACCTGCCCCGCATGGAGCCGGGAGAGGTCTGGGGGGCGGGGCTCATGAAGCATGGGGCTCCGTGGCCCAGTCATCCCCACCTCGCGTTCTGCGCTCCCAACTTCGAGAGGTTCTTGGCCGCCTGCGTTCTCTGGCCCCTGCACGTTCGCAAGAGCTTGTCCACCATGGTCTTCTTGGGGTTGTCTCCGGCGCGTCAAAGGGGCTACGACCGGGACATGAGCGCCTACCTGCGCGAGGCACTGATCAGTGCTCAGCGCGCGGAGATTTCCATTCGTTTTCGCGGAGGGCTGCTCCTGCCTCTTACCCGACCGGCCGGGGATTCTGCAGGCGAGATCTGGGGCGCGGGCTTCTTCCCCTTTCCAACCTGGCTATATCTGATGCCGGGTCCGTTCTTCTCCCCCGCCAAATGGATGACGGGCGCCATCATCGACCCGCTGGAGGAGGATCCATCGCCGGCGGATCTCCGGTTGGGGAGGGTCTACCTCAACCCGATGGGCAGTGCGCACCGCTCTCCGCTGTGGGACCAGGAGGCCGTTCTCTCGCAGATCCGGCAGGCCGCGACCGAGGGCGACCCCGTGGGGGACGAGAGAGGGCTGGCGGTTCCCTTGCGCCTCGCTTCGGGCGAACTGTGGGGAGGAGTTTGGCTCCGCCCCCGTGAAGATCCCATCGTGCGCCCCATCCTGCGCCAGCTCGGTCCATGGTTCCTGCTCTCGACGGTCATGCTGACGCTCGCGACATTCTTCGGCGTACACCGTCTGGTGCTCGATCCGGTTCGCCGTCTCGCCCAGGGGGCTAGGCGCCTGCGCATGGGGGACCTAACGGCGCGGGTTCCGGAGGTTCGCCGGCGTGATGAGCTGGCCGATCTCGTGCGGAGCTTCAACGGCATGGCGGAGAAGCTCGAGGGATTCAATGCGCGCCTGGCCACTGAGGTCCAAGAGGCCACGGCGGCTGCCCGAGAGGCTGAAGCCGCCGCCATGACCCAGCGACGCCTGGCGGCGACGGGTGAGCTGGCCGCGGGCATCGCCCACGAGATCAACAACCCGCTGGGGGGCATGCTCAATGCCCTCGAGGTCCTGGGCCGCCCTGACCTGGACCCGGAAACCCGAGAGCGCTACCTCGAGTTGGTGCAGGGGGGGCTGGAGCGCATCGGCGAGACCGTGGGCAAGGTGCTGCGCCTCGCTCCCCGGGAGACGGCCGTGGAGCCCCTCGCTCTGGTGGGGCCTCTGGGAGATGCGCTTGGTCTGATCCAACATCGAGCCGACGTTCAGGGGACGCAGATGTGGCTGGAAGGCGAGGGAGGGGCGCGCCTTGCCTCTGACGAGCAGGCCTTCGAAGCGTGGAGCGCCCTGCCCCTCGTGCGCGGCCAACGCAACGAATTGGGTCAGGCCATCTTGAACCTGCTCGTCAACTCCCTGGACGCCCTAGTCGACCATGCATCCGGGGAGGGTCGCATCCGGGTCGGATTGGAGAGTGAGGGGGAGTGGCTGCGACTTTGGGTCGTGGACAACGGTCCCGGCATGGATGCTGACCTCATCCAGCGCGCGGCGGACCTCTTCTACACCACAAAGGACACCGGGCGGGGCACCGGTCTCGGTCTGGCCATTGTGCACAACGTGGTGAACGGACATGGCGGCGAAGTCCAGCTGCGCACTCCTCCCGAGGGGGGCTTTCTGGTCGAGTTGAGGCTGCCCGTCTACCAGGGTGGAGAGCCGTCGGTGAACCTCCCAGGGGAGGAGCCCTCATGACCTTGGGCGAAGCTCTGCCTTGGTTGGGGGCCTCGGGCATGCTCCTGAGCTCGGGCTTCTTCTCGGGAGCCGAGACGGCTCTGTTCAGTCTGGGTGAAGAGCAGGTGGCGACCGCCAAGCCGCGCGTGCGAAGGCTTCTGTCTCAGCCGCGCGAGCTGCTCGTCACTATCCTGCTGGGTAACCTCTTCATCAATCTGCTCTTCTTCACGAGCCTGCCCTATCTGTTTCCTTCGGCCATGCAGAGCCACGGGCTGCTTACCGGTGCGGAGGCTCTCTTGGCCCTGCTGGTGGTGGGAGAGATCGTCCCCAAGACCCTCGCCCTGCGCTCTTCCGAGCGCGTCTCCAGCCTGGTGGCCGTTCCCCTGGTACCCATCCTGGTCTGGGTGCGCCCTCTGCGGCGTGTGGTCAACGCGGTCATGGACGTGATGTTGCGTGCGTTCGGTGTGGGACCTGCCGCGGAGCGGGGCGTCTCACCGCAGGATCTGGCTACCGCCCTGGAGCTCAGCGCCAAGGAGGGAGATCTCGCCGGGCGGGAGGCAGACCTCCTGGCAGAGATCGTCGACTTGGGGCACTTGCGCGTGCGTGAGATCATGACGCCCCGGGTGGACATGCTGGCCGCCGATCTTGACCACGATGCCGAGCAGCGCGCCCACCTGCTTGAGGAGACCGAGCGTCAACGCCTGACCTGGTTGCCCGTCATTCGCGGTGACGCGGACACGGTGGTCGGCCGGGTTGAGGTTCGTGACATGCTCCTGGAATCCGATCGTCCCCTGGCGGAGCTCATCATGCCCGTCACGTTCGTCCCGGAGGTGGCCAGCGTTCTGAGCATGCTTGAGATCCTGCGTGCCGAGCGTGTGGCCGAGGCGATAGTCATCGATGAGTGGGGAGGCACGGCGGGCGTCGTTACCCTCGAAGACCTGTTCGAGGAGTTGGTGGGAGACATGCGTGTTGAAGGGGAGGAGCTCGACCGTGTTGTGATCCCCCTCGGCGAGGGCTGTTATCGCGTCTCAGGTGGTGCCTCCATCCGTGACTGGAACGACTTCTTCGAAGCAGAGGTCGTCCCCAATGCGTTCGAGACAGTCGGTGGCTACGTCACCGCTCTCTTGGGACGCATCCCGCGAGAGGGCGATCAGGTGACGCTGGGCGCTGGCCTGGCGTGCAAGATCACCGAGGTCCGGGGCCGCCGGGTCTTGGGTGTTGAGCTCTACCTGGAAGACCGCCAAGGGGGCGACTCCTGATGGACCTCTTCATCTGGCTGTTTGCCCTGCTCCTGTGTTTGGTGGCGAGCTTTGTCTTCTCCGGATCCGAAACGGGTATCTACACTCTCTCTCGCATTCGTGTCGGTATGGAAGCGGACCAGGGCCATCGCCGAGCGCGCATGGTTCGCATTCTCCTGAGCGACGAATCCGCCCTGCTCATCACGATTCTGATCGGCAACAACCTTGCCATCGAACTTGCCTCCCACGTGGGGGACCACCTGTTGGGTGCGTCCTTGGGTGCAAGGGTCTTGGACCCGGCATTGCGGGCGCTCGTGCTCACCCTCATCCTGACCCCGCTGCTGTTCATGCTGGGCGAGGCTTTGCCGAAGGAGATCTACAGGCGGCGCGCTCACTCCATGGTCTATTCGACGGTGCCACTCATCCTCACCGCCCGTTGGATGCTCTGGCCCTTCGAGCGCGTCCTGCGTCTCCTGACCGCCTCACTCGAGCACCTCTTCGGACTGGGTCCGGGCCGCGTGGCCTCCGGGGGCCGAGCAGAACGCTTGACGGCCCTGCTCGCTGAGGGTCGGCGCCACGGGGCCCTCCATGAGCGTGCCGAGGCGCTGGCACGCAATGCCCTCCAACTTCGGACTCTTCCCGTCTCCCACGCCATGGTGCCCTGGGATGAAGTCCAGATGGTCCGCCGCGATGAGGGTGACGAGGATCTGTACCGACAGGTGAGCGAGGCGCGCTTCACCCGCCTCCCCGTCGTGGATGGCAGCGGCCGCCTAGAGGGCTACGTTCATCAATTGGAGGTCCTCGCTGCAGGTCCCCAGAGCCCTGTCCTGTCCCACCTCAGAAGGGTCTCGGCGCTGCCCGCGGACACCCCCGTAGACAGGGCCCTTTTGCACCTGAGGGGTGGCGGGCGTCGCGGGGCCGTGGTGGGGACCATGGAAACGCCCGTGGGGTGGGTGACGCTCAAGGATCTGGTGGAAGAGATCTCGGGCGAAGTTGTGGGCCTCTGAGAGGGCTGATTTCCCCCGTAGCGCCACAAGGAAGCACGTTCCTTCCGTGGGATTGTCCTGTAGCCGAGAGGTGGGTGGCCGGCTATGGTGGGCACCCACATGGCTCCTCCCCCCGTCTCACCCAGCCCCTCCGGCAATCCCCTCTGGCTGCTCGCCTTGGGCGTGCTCCTCATTTTCGGGGCAGGCGCCGTTCTCGAGCCCGTCTGGGCGCAGGATCCGGACCCGCCCGAGTGGACGACATCCATGGCGGCCGGTGGCACCGCGGACTCGAACGGCAGCATGATTGCCGTCACGGGCGTCGACATGACCGGCCAGTCGATCCTCTACCTGATCGACACGGAGAGCAAGCACATCTGTATCTACCAGGCGACCGGGGGCTCCAAGAGCACCCGTGGGGTTCAGTTTGTCGGAGCCCGCCGGATCGACTTGGACCTGCAGCTCGATGGGTTCAATGACAGGACAGAGTCTGAGGGGCGTCCCCTCGGATACAAAGACTTGCTCAAGGTCTTCGAGTCAGCTCAGGATGCTGGCGAACACTAAGACCTTTCCTTCCCCCCCCCCACAAATTTCAGGAGACCGAACCGTGCCCGACGAATTCTTCAGCTTTGACGAGGCCCTCGACGAACTGCGTTTGCAAGAGGACGAGCTCAAGCGGCTTGTCTCCGAGGGCGATATCCGCGCCTTCCGCAAGGGTGACACCATGAAGCTGCGCCGTAGCGACGTGGATGCTCTTCGCCGCGAACTGTCCGGTGGGGAGGTGGTCGACCTGAATGAGCCGGCCGAAGAGCTGGTCTTCGAGGACGATGCCGTGGGTGACGAAGAGTCCGGCATGGCCACCCAGGAGATCTCCGACGTGGACACCCTGATTGACGATGACGTCGAAGAGGTTGGTGAACTTGAGCTAGAGGAAGAGGCAGCCCCTGCGGCCGCTTCCAAGGTCAAGCGTCCGCGCCCCGTGGCGGTTGAGGAAGACGATGGAGTGGAAGGCATGGGCCTCCGCGCGGCCATGATTGCCACGGCGTTCGTGTTCATTCTAGGGCTTCCTGTGGCCCTGGCCGTCAGCTCGGGTAATGCCGATGGCGTTGCCAAGTCCGTGGCAGAGATGTTTGGCGGCAAGATCGGGTCTTCGGCTGACAACAGCTAAAGGGCTCTGGGCCGCCTAGCCCCCAGGGGGGATTCACAGGCTTCCCGCCTCATTTGGGAGGCCCGGGAAGACCCTGACGTGGGTTTGCATCGGCCTGGTGGGTGCCTGTGGGAGGATTCCCTACCCACCGGTGCTCTCCGCTGCGGAGCGCCGGCTGGCGAGCGTTCCCATCCAAACGGGGCCTCCGCTTGGTGGCCAACAGGACCACCCTGGCTCGCTGGGAGGTCAGCGTGGGGCCCAGCTCGTTTGGATCTGTCTCAATCCCTTTGAGATCGCCCCTCGCGGATGGCTAGACTGCACCTCGCACGGGGGGTACGGATCGTTCCCACTCCCCGCCGCCCGGTCGAGGGGATCGGGTGGGCTTCGAACTAGGGGGGGAACACGAGTCCTTTCCGCGTAGAACTAAATCTTGGAAGAACACATGAACAAGCACATCCGAGGGGGGAAGCGCTTGGCGGGGGCCACCACCCTGCTTATCGCTACCGGGCTGATTTCCTCGTGCGAAAGCACTCAATCGCTCGGCCTAGTCAGTATGCATCAGTACGAGGAGGCTCTGGCGTCTGCCAAGCAGTCTCAGACGGAGTATTTTGACCTCGACGCAGACTACCAACGGCTGCAAATCGACTATGACGACCTGCAGGCACAGATGCGCGACGAGGGCATGCGTCAACTCAGCGCGAACCTGACCGACGAGGCCTACGACAAGCTCAGTGAGCTAGAGCGTCAATTGAGCGCAATGAACCGACCCATGAAGGACGTGGAGAAGTTCCAGTTGAGTGACGGCTACCTCTACATGATTCAGGACCGGCTGCTGTTTGAGTCGGGGAAGGCGGACTTGGGGCCCGACGGCACGAAAGCCCTCATGGAAATCTCCATGGAGATTGCTGCTCAGCCGCACGGGACCATCTGGGTCCGCGGTCACACGGACTCCGATCCGGTCAAGAAGCCCGCAACCCTTGAGCGTTTCCCGCACGGAAACCTGCAGCTGTCCGCCGCGCGGGCAGTAGCCGTGGGGGCGCTGCTCGTCGAATCGAAGAGTATCAAGTCCGCCAGCGTGCGAGTGATGGGGTTCGGCCCTCACGAGCCGGTGGCAGCCAATGACTCTGCGGACAACAAGCGCATGAACCGGCGCGTGGAGATCTACGTCTCCAACCCGGAGGGCTAAACCCTTGAGCGTCAGGACGCCCGGGGCCCTCTCGTGGCCGGCGTCCATTGCGCGCGAGGTAGAATTTGAGCGGACACAAGCCCGCTCCCATCCGCAGGCGGATGGGAGCGGGCTTCTTTGTTTGGCTCCAGGTTGTATTGCCGGTGCCTTGCTGTTCCTGAGCGCCTGCTCGCCTTTGCCCGTGGAAGGCTCTCCACGTGCGGAGGTGGAGCAATTCGCCTTCGTGCCCAAGGGCTGGGCTGCGCCCTTCGTGGGCATGCGCTGCGAAGTACAAGAGGACCTGCTCGTCGATCGATTTGAAGTCACCCGTGGGCGTTGGGAATACTGGCGCGGGCGGTCGGAAGCAGAGTTGGCCGACCTCTCCGATTGGGCTCCTCTCAGCGCAGGGGAGTATCTTCCCGCGGTGGGCATGACCCATGGGGAGGCCGAGGCCTTGGCCGGAGCGCGCGGCATGCGCCTGCCCACTGCCGCGGAGTGGATGTTCATCGCGGGGGGCAGTCGGGCTCAGAGTTGGCCCCACGGCAACACCCGCCGGGTTTCGGTGGCCAATACAGTCGAAATGGGCTTGGGGCATTCGGCCTTGGTGGGGTCGTTTCCCGGGGGCGCTTCGACGGGCACCGGGGTCGAGGACCTAGTGGGGAACGTGTGGGAGTGGGTCGCCCCTCCTCTCCCCGATCAGGTGGAGCCCATGGCCTGGCGACTCCAAGGACGCTCGCCCTACTCCCTGTGGGCCATGGGCGGTTCGTTCCAGGTCCGGGCGCAGGAGCTGTTCTCCTTTGACGGCGTGCGTCGGTTCAATGCGACGGGTCTGGAAGCGGGGCATCGCTCGGACGATCTGGGTCTGCGCTGCGTTGTCGGGGCGCGGGAGTACCTGCTTGAGCATGCTTCATCCTGGAGCCAGTCCGCATGGCGTGAGCGCATGGTGGCCGTGGGAAGATCCTGGGGGCGCCGCGCCGTGCCTCTGCTGGCAAGACTGGTGGAAGAGGGGGATGGCACCCCGGCAATCGCGTGGTTGCTGGAGGGGGCCAAGGGATGAGCGGGGATTCGAGCAGGGAAGATCCCGCTGCTCAGCCGCGGGCTTCGTCCGAACCCCCTCGTGCCCCCCGGCCTGCATGGAGTGAATTCCGCGCGGCTCTTGAGGGAGTTGGATTCCGGCCGTCACGGCAACTGGGTCAGAATTTTCTCTTGGACGAGAATGCAGCGCGCGCCATTGCCCGGGATGCTCAGGTGGAGTCGGGAGACTTCGTCCTTGAGGTGGGCCCAGGTTGTGGATTTCTCTCCGTTCATCTGGCTCACGCCGGCGTGCACCTACTGGCCGTAGAGATCGACGAGCGTCTCGCGCCGATCGCCGAGGACTTTCTGGACCCCTACCCGAACGCCCGGGTCGTGGTGGCTGACATTCTCGAGAGCAAGCACTCTCTCAACGCTTCCGTGCTGTCCGACCTCCCGCCCGAGGGCGCCTGGCATCTGGTCAGCAACCTGCCCTACTCGGTGTCGGCACCAGTCTTGGCCTTGTGCGCAGGACTTGAGTGTCCACCGATCTCCATGACCGTCCTGATCCAGGATGAGGTCGCCCAGCGCCTCTTGGCCGGGCCTGGCACACGGGAGTGGGGGCCTCTCACCGTCGGGTTGTTGCAGAGCTTCATTCCAGAGCGGATCCGTGGTCTGGGACCTGCCCTGTTCTGGCCCAGGCCCAAAGTCCAGAGCACCGTGGTGCGCTTGACGCGACGCGAGAATCTGGCCCCTGCCGAAGATCGCAGGTTCCGCTCTTCCTTTGCCGCCCGGTTGCTGCGGCAGCGCCGGCAGTCACTCGCTCGGGTGCTCAAGGACATGTTCCGCTCAGCAGAGAAAGCGGGACAGTTGCTAGAAAGCCGCGGCATCGGTGGGGCGGTCCGGGCGGATAATCTGACACCCGGGGACCTCTGGGGGCTGGCGGAGGGGGCTCGGGGGCTGGGCTGGAGGCCTGAGGAGAGTTGACCGCACGCCCTTCACCCGACGGATCCGCCCCAATGCATCCTCCCGATTGAAGCTGGCCGAATAGTGGCGGATTGGTCGAAGTCATTTGGAATGCCCAATCCGGGGATCCAAGATCGGGGGGGGTCCCAGCGAGAAAGCTGCCCCGGGTGGGCCTCGGGCTTCGGAGGCGTGTATACTTCCTCTGTCAGGGTCCACCCCTCCCCATCCCCATTGGAGGTTGGTCACCGTCCCCACCACGGTCCGGCCACCTCAAACTCCCCTACGGATGGGCTCATAGTGGTGTATCCGGCTGCCGGTCGTCCCAGGTCGAGACTCACGCTGCCCCTGCGTGCATCTCAACCCGAGCCGTTCGGTACCTCTCCTGGAGCGGCTTTTGGACCCCGTATTAGGCGGTCAAGAGCGCCTCGGTGGGGTGAAATTCGCGGTTTGCTCCGCATCTGAGACCTCCACGGGTTTCACGTGTCCGCGCTCCATCCACTCCGACCCAACGAGGCTCCGACCGCCTCGCGCTTCGTCCTCCCCAATATGTCCCAGGATCTCGAATTCAAGCGCGCCATCGATGAGGTGAAGCTGCGCTCGGCCGTCGAAGAGGTCGTACGGGAATACGTGCCGGACCTGAAGAAGGCCGGGCGCCTGTGGGAGGCGTGCTGTCCGTTCCACGACGAGAAGACGCCCTCCTTCAAGGTGGATCCGGCGAAGCAGACGTGGCGTTGCTATGGCGCCTGCGGCGAGGGCGGCGACGTGCTGAGCTTCGTGCAGAAGAGCCAGAACCTGGGGTTCACGGATGCGCTCGAGCTACTTGCCGCGCAGGCCGGCGTGGAGATCCCCAAGAGCCGTGGCCGACGGGCGGAGCGCGGCGAGGACGATCCTGGCATGGCCGCGCTCGCCTGTGCAGATGAGTTCTTCCAGCGCAAGTTGCAGGGCAGTGAAGGACGCATGGCTCGCGAGTATCTGGCCTCACGCGGGATGGGGGAGAACACGATCAAGGCCTTCGGATTGGGCTGGGCACCGAGCAACCGCCAGGAGCTGGTCCGGCTGGCTCGGCAGGAGGCTGGACGCGGGCATGCGGGCGATCCCTGCGCGGCATGGGTGCAGGCGGGCGTCCTGAGGCGCGGCGACGACGGTGGGGAGTACTCGTTCTTCCGCGAACGCTTGGTGATCCCCATCCGAGACCTGAAGGGGCGCACCATCGGGTTCGGTGCGCGTCGATTGAGCGACAACGAGAAAGCCGGTCCCAAGTACATCAACAGTTCAGAATCGGACTACTTCCACAAGGGACGCGTGATCTACGCCCTCGACCGGGCCATTGACTACGTGCGCAAGGGGCGGCACCTGATCCTCGTCGAGGGCTACACAGACGTGATGGCGGCCCATCAAGTGGGGCTGAATACCGTCTGCGCCGTGCTCGGGACGGGCTGGTCCGCAAGAGTGGTGCGCGGCGAGTGACCCTGGTCTTTGACGGGGACGACGCGGGCCGGAAAGCGGCCTGGCGCGCGCTCGATGGACTCCTGCCCCTGGACATTGACCTGGAAGTGGCCGTGCTTCCGAGCGGGATGGACCCTGCCGACCTGTGCAGCGAAGGGTCGGAGGCATTCACCGCCCAGCTGGATCAAGCCCAGGAGTGGTTCGATTTTCTCACCCAGGGGTTGGGGGAGATGAAGGGCAAGGAGCAGGCCCACGCGGTGGACGACGTCCTGCGCCTACTCGAGCGCCTGACCAAGCCTGTGCACCGTTCGTCTCTGCACGCCCAGCTGGCTGAGCGCCTGGCGATGCCCCTGTCCACGATCCTGGAGGCGCGCAATCACATCAGGCGCGGCGTGCGGGAGCCGGGCTACACCTTACCTCCGCCTAACACGATCCCCGCCGGGGGACCCGATGGGGACGGCGGGTCGGCCAGCGGCGGAAAAGTGTCTGAAAAGAAGGTAGATAAGCGCGAAGTGGACGCCTACAAGGCCGCAGTCGGTTCCGTTCTCATGGATTCAGCGCTGGTCCCGCGAATCCGTTCTCTGGTGGACTCTTGCCCCAATGTAGGCCTCAAGGCCGTCATGGGGGCGATACTGGTCCTCTACGAGGACGAGGACAAGCTGATCGACGAGTCGAGTGTCATGACCCAACTCGGCGCAGATCCCGTCCGTAATCACATCTCCTCCCTAGTCACCTACGCCACTCAGTCCGGCCTTCCCCCTCACGAGCTTCTTGAAGCCAGCCTCCAGACCTTGGACCAGCTGGCTCGGCGCAAGGAGGTCTCCCAACTCCAAGTCCGCTCCAGTGACCCCGACCTCTCAGAAGAGGCTCGCCAGGAACTGGTTATTCAGATTACCCACAAGACCCGCGAACTCCAGCGCGGTTCCGTCCCCTCCCACCTCTCCTAGATCCTTCCCCACTCCCCAAAGATGACTGTAAAAATCGACGAGACCGTCAAGCTTCTTGCTGACGAAGGCCGAGCGAAAGGCTTCCTGACCTTTGCCGAGATGAACAAGCTTCTTGAAGACAAGTTTGTGCCTCCCGACAAGATGGATCAGGTCTTTGCGGGTCTAGAGAAAGCGGGTATTGAGATCATGGATGGCGAAGGCCGTTCGGCCAATAGCCCCAAGCGCGGCAAGGACGCCGCGGCTGCTCTCCCCCGCGCCACGGCTGCGAGGCCTGCGGCCGGTATCAAGGTCAAGAAACGCGCGGCGGCGAAGGCACCGAAGGGTGTCCTGCCGGAGAAGATTGATGACCCGGTGCGCATGTATCTGACCCAGATGGGTGAGATCCCGCTGCTGACGCGCCCCGAGGAGATCTTCCTTGCCAAATCCATCGAGATCACGCGCAAGCGCTTCCGCAAGAAGTGTATGGGCTCGGGAATCTGCATGACCGAGACCCTCGCTACTCTGCGTGAGGTGCGTGACGGCAATCTCGCCTTCGACCGCACACTCAAGGTCAATCCGAATCCCAAGCCCGACGATGATCCGAAGATCGTGGAGACCCTGGGCAAGCCATTCTTGGCCAAGCGCCTCCCGGTCAACATCGAGACCATCGAGCGCCTGCATGTACGCATGCGTGAGGCCTACCTTCCCCTGGCAGCGCACCTGATCGGTGGCGCGGAACTCAAGGGCGAAGCGCGCTCGGAGGCTCTGGCCCTGGTACAGAATCTGCGTCGCAAGCTCATCATCTTGCTGGAGGAGTGCCACCTGCAGATCAAGAAGGTGCGTCCCTACAGCGATGACCTGGCCGAGCACTACCGCGAGATGCGCTCGGTGGAACGCAAGCTCGAGACGGCTCTGCGCTCTCCGGCCGATGCTCAGAATGAAGAGCTCCTCCAAGAGCTACGGGAGAGCATGTTCGAGCTGGAGATGGCGGCTATGGAGCCCATCGGTCGCTTGAAGATTCGCCTCGACTATGTGATCTTGCACTACGCCGGATACGAGGAAGCCAAGCGCGACCTGTCCAGCGGAAACCTGCGACTGGTCGTGTCCATTGCCAAGAAGTACCGCAACCGCGGACTCTCGTTCCTGGACCTGATCCAGGAGGGCAACACGGGCTTGATGAAGGCCGTGGAGAAGTACGAGTACCGTCGTGGCTACAAGTTCTCGACCTACGCTACCTGGTGGATTCGCCAGGCTATTACGCGTTCGATCGCCGACCAAGCACGCACGATCCGGATTCCGGTGCACATGATTGAGACCATGAGCAAGCTGCGCAACGTCACCAAGCGTCTGGTCCAGGCCAAGGGCCGGGAACCGTCCGTGGAGGAAGTGGCTGAAGCCACGGAGATCACGGTGGAAGAAGCCAAGCGCGTGATGAAGATCAGCAAGCACCCCATCAGCCTTGATCGCCCCATCGGTGAATCCGACGACAGCTACTTCGGTGACTTTATCGAAGACGAGTCGGCGGAGAGTCCGATGCATGCAGCGGGCCAGGAGATGCTGAAGGATCGCATCGACGACGTGCTCTCCAGTTTGACTTTCCGCGAGCGGGAGATCATCAAGCTGCGCTACGGCATCGGAGACGGCTACACCTATACCCTTGAAGAGGTGGGCCGCATCTTCCGCGTGACCCGTGAACGCGTGCGCCAGATCGAGGCCAAGGCCGTGCGCAAGCTGCGCCACCCGGTGCGTGCTCGCCAGCTGGCCAGCTTCCTGGACGGTGTGGAAGTCGAGGACGACTACGGCGATTTCTAGGCGTCACGGCCCAAGGCCGTCATTTCTGGTGAATGTCCTACGGGAGGGGTTCGGTTCGAACCCCTCTCGGTCGTTAGACTCGGTCCGTGAAGGATGCGATGCAGACGAACCCGCCCGCCGATGGGCATGGGGGTGGGGCTTCCAGTGAGCGCTGGGTTGTGCTGGGGCTTGCGGCCCTGGCCTTTGCGCTTCGAGCGGTCTATGTGCTCGACCTGAGCACCAGCCCCTACTTCACGGCGCCGGTGACGGACCCGGCCTTTCACCTGGACTGGGCCCGGGAGCTGGCAGCAGGTCGCGAGTTTCAGGAGGGACCCTTCTTCCGGGCTCCGCTCTACCCTTGGTTCTTGGCACTGTGCCTCAAGCTGTGTGGCGGGAGCCTGATGGGCGTCCGGCTCGTGCAGTGTTTCCTGGGGGCTGCGACGACCGTCCTGACCTACGGCGTGGCGCGGCGTCTGTTTGATCGGCGGGTCGCCACCCTCGCGGGTCTGGGGGCGGCCACCTACTGGGTGCTGATCTACTTCGACGGTGAGCTGCTCCTGCCCACCCTGTCGATTCCGCTGAACCTCCTAGCCCTGTGGCTGACCTTGAATCTGGGAGGGGAGGGGCGTGGTGCTTCAGGACCCTGGCCGGTGGTTCGGGCTGGAGTGGCGTGGGGGTTGGCTGCGATTACGCGTCCGAACGTCCTGCTCTTCATGCCATTGCTGGCACTCTGGATCCTGGGAGTCGGACGCAAGGGGGGGCGGCGCCCCGGAGCCTGGGCGTCGTGTGCCTGGTTGACCCTGGGTACTCTGCTGCCGATTCTGCCCATCACGGCCTACAACCTGTTTGTCGGGAAGGATCTGGTGCTGATCTCCTCTCAGGCAGGTGTCAATCTCTGGATCGGCAACCATCCTGGTGCCGACGGACGCACGGCGAAGGTTCCGGGCACCACAAGCGATGACTTCCTCGGGACGGCAGGGGAGGCGGCGGGCCTGGCGGAGCTGGAGGTGGGGCGTTCTCTTGCTCCCTCTGAGATCTCCGGGCACTACACGGCGAAGGCCCTGGACTACGCGAGTGGGCAGCCCCTCCAGGCCCTTGGGGGAATGCTCCACAAAGGGGCCCTGTTCCTGAAGGACGAGGAGATCAGCAACAACCAGCCCGTGCGGTTCTTCGCCCGGCGGTTCAGTGCTGTGACGCGCTGGAGTCCCTTGGGATTCTCGGTCCTCCTGGCCCTGGGGGGCTTGGGCCTGGTGCTGGTTCTGGTCCATGGACCGCGCCACAGGCTGTTCCCCCTGTGGGGCTTCTTGCTGGCCTACAGCTTCAGCGTGGTGTTGTTCTTTGTCTGCTCTCGCTTCCGGGCACCAATCCTGCCCCTGCTGATGGTCCTGGGTGGACACGCAGTGATCTGGCTTGTGGATCGGTGGCGGGCTGGGAGCCGCCGGGAGTGTGGGCTCTGGACCGGCCTGTGCCTGTTGATGTTCACGACGGCCTGGACCCTGCGCGGGGACCGGGTGGAGGCCGAGGCGGATGGACTGCGTCATCTGGCGGTAGGGCATGCCTTGGCTGGAGAGCTCTCCTCGGCGGAAGCACTTTCTGCACGGGCTCTGGACCTGGCCCCGAGCGACCCCCAAACCATCCTGGCCCGGGTGGGGATCTTGGAGGACTTGCAGCGCTTCGATGAAGCCGGGACCCTCCTTGAGCGGGCCGTGCGCCTCGCGCCTTCGGATCCCTTGGCCTTCGATCGCTGGCTGGGGTTCCTCATGCGCCAGGAGCGTTGGGCCGAGTTGGAAACGAGCGTCCGGGCTGCCCTGGAGAGCGGAGTGAATCTCCAGAGTGCCCAGTACCATCTCGGCGCCGTTCTTCTGGAACAGAACAAGGTCGACCAGGCCCAGACGGCCATGGAGGAGGCGGTACGCCTCGATCCCCGCGGCTCACGGGCCCAAGCGGTTCTGGGTTCGATCCTTGCGGGCCGGGGCCATCCAACGCGGGCTTGCCTGATTCTCGGCCAGGCCGTGGACCACGGTGCCTTCACCAACGCACGTGCGCAGGAGGCGGCCGCTTGGCGCCTCTTGGTGCACCTGCTACAGAAGCAGAAGCGTGGTGACGAGGCCCGGAGACGGGCCAGCCAGTGGAGTGCCCGCTTCCCTGACTCCCAGCAAGCCCGAGCTGCCGTGGAGAGACTCCGCTCGGGGCAGGGCTGAAGCATCCACCGAGCGGGGCGGGGGGGGACGAATTGGGCAAGCCAATCAAATCGAGCGGTGAGACCTGACGCGCACCCCAACTGGCGGTAGACTGCCCCGCCCTCTCACCCACGGATCCCACCCCATGCAGGAAACCTTGCAGGCTCTCCAGGGCCTTCAGCAGATCGACCGCCACATTTTCACGGTCCAGGCCGAGCAGCGCCGCTTGCCTGAGGAACTGGCTCTGCGCACGACCAAGATCGAGGATCAAGAAACGAAGCTCGAGGAAATGCGCATACGGATTCGTGGGGTGCGTTCAGAGGCCAAGGAAATAGAAGACCTCACGGTGGGGATGCGCCAGCGCCTCCGCAAGCTCGAGACCGAATCCAACAAGGGCAAGGTCGATGCGGCCCTGCTCATGAGCTATCAGCACGAGATGCGCAAGCTGAAGCGCAACATCTCTCAGGCGGAAGACGATGCCCTGAAGAAGCTGGAGATGGGAGACACGGGCGACGCAAACATAGTGGCTGCCGAGAGCCAGTTGGAGCTGGCCAGGACTGTATTCGGAGAGTTTGAAGAGAATGTAGCCAAGGAGCTGGAAGAGGCGAATGCGCGCTTCGAAGAGCTACAGGCCGAACGCAACAAACTCTCCGCAGATGGAATTGAGACGGATCACTTGGAGCTCTATCGGCGACTCTTGGAGATCCGCGAGGGCGAGGCCTTGGCCGAGCTGCTCGATGGTCACTGTCAGGCCTGTTTCGTTCAGATTCCCAAGAACATCGGCGTGCGACTGGCGCGGGGGACGGAGATGGTCCAGTGCCCCTCCTGCGACCGGATCTTCTACCAGTACTAGGCGGCCAGCCGCGCGGCGCGTCCTTCGACCCCGCTCCGTACTACCGAGGGGCTAGAAGGAGTAGTGCCAGCCCAGAGCATAGGAGAGGTCCTGCTCCAGCTGCGGGCCGTTCAGGTCCTGCCAGAGAGGTCCTCCGAGCTCGAACCCGAACGAGTGGCCGCCGGTCTCGATGTAGTTGACCCCCGCCCAGACGGTGACTCGGTCACCGCCCTGGCTGTTCGGATCATGCATGGGGGACTGGGTCGGGTCGATACTGGGATCCTGACCTTTCATGCGACCTTCGTGGCGGTAGCCCAGGCGCAGAGAGCCCGAGACGTCTTCATTGAAGACTCGTGAAACCCACCCGCTGAGGTGAGCCACGTTGCCCAACTGGTAGTTGTCCGAGTTTTCTTTGAAGCGCACGATCTCCTTGGCTTGGAACCCTAAGGAGGTACTCTCATGGCGCTTGACGTAGGTGATTCCGGGGATGAGATCCAGGGTGCCACTGCTGAGCTGAAGGCTGTAGGGCAGCTTCTCGGAGATGCCGCCGCTGAGGGGAGTTACTCCGCGCTCATCCCGTGATCCGGTTGGCAAAGAGACTCCCAATTGCGCGTGCAGAACCTCGTCCTCTGCGTGGCCCAACTGAAACAGGCTCGTAATATTCAGGTCACCCATGCCCGTGCTGCGCAGTTCGTAGGCTTGGCCCACCTCTCCGCGCATCGTCACCTCGTTGTTGAGGAAGGGCAGGGTCAGCAAGAGGCTTGTGGATTCGCTGTACCCGAAGAGGGCGTTGATGTTGTGGGCCTCGCGAGTCGCGCTTTGAGGAGAGGCCGCGTAGCCGTCGGCGAACACGTCTGCACTGGTGACCTGCCCGCGACCGTCGAGCAGCCCGCTGCCATCCGTGCGCATGTTCTGGTAGGAGAAGGTCCAGGCGCCGTAGGCTTTCTCCCCGTCCGTGCTGATTCCGATGGGGGCGAAACCGTCGGGGCGTTCATCCCAATTCTGGGCTTGGGCGCGGGACCCGGTGAGCGCGATGATGAGGCCCAACGCGGGAAGAGGCCAGAAAGGCAGGGGACGGTGGTTCATCGAGTGCGTGCGGGGCCAGGGTGTGGACGAGGCGAGGGGGGGGCGATTATGCGTTATCCAGGCCCGAACTCCAGGATGGGGGGCACAAGGTGCCCTGCGAGGTGTCCCTTTGTCGTAGGCAGCCAGCCAGGTCCTCCCGGACCTGGTTCTTGTTTACTCCCCAGTGTGGGGCGAGCAGATTCTCCGCGGGCGAGTCGCCGGTCAGTCGATGCAGGACCTGTTCGGGCCTCAGGCGCTCCACGAAGTCCGCCAACCACTCTACGTATTCTGCGCAGGTCAGCACGTCCAACTCTCCGGCTCGCCAGGCGTGCGCCATCTGTGTGCGCTTGAGCACCATCAGGTGGTGTGCCTTGACCCCCGCCACCCCGGAGCGGGCCAGAACTTCGGCCGTGTGTCGGGCACCTTCGCGGCCATCACCGGGCAGGCCGAGGATGGCGTGGCCCACGGCGGACAGTCCCGCAGCATGCACTCGACGGACGGCGTCCTCGAAATCAGCCACCGTGTGCAGTCGGTTGATCTGCTGCAAGACCTCGTCATTGGCGCACTCGAGGCCCAGCTCGACCCAGACCGGCACCCGCTTGGCCACCTGGGCGAGTCGCTGTAGGGTCTCGTCCGAGAGGCAGTCGGGACGGGTGGAGACACTCAGGCATGACAGGGGCCCGCCCAGATAGGGATCGAGCACGCTCAGCACCTCGTCCAGACGCGCGATGTCCACGTAGGTGTTTGTGTAAGACTGCAGGTAGGCGATGGCCCCGATGGTCTCTTCCGGCGTGCGCTTGCGGCGCTCGATGCGCTTGAGGCCCAGCAACAGCTGCTCTTCGAGCTCGGCGCCGCCCCGCAGGGCACCGGTGCCCGAGCCCTCCACGTCGCAGTAGGTGCATCCTCCAAGGCCCTTGGTCCCGTCGCGGTTCGGACAGGTAGAGCCGGCATCCAGGGCTACGCGATAGACGGGCATACCGAATGACTCGCGCAGCCAGGGGGCCAGGGTCCGAAAGGGAAGGGGGTCGCTCATGGCAGGGCCATCCTCTCCCCGCGGAGGCTGCCGTCAAGGGGGCTGGGGTGGGAGGGCCCCGAAGCGCTATCCTTGGCGCCATGGAGATCCAACCCATCGTCATCGGGACCGCCGGTCACATCGACCACGGCAAGTCCACCCTGGTGCAGGCGTTGACCGGCACCGACCCGGATCGCTGGGCCGAGGAGAAGGAGCGCGGCATGACCATCGACCTGGGCTTCGCCCGCATGGAGCTGCCCGATGGTCGCATCGTGGGGTTGGTGGACGTTCCCGGCCATGAGCGCTTCGTGCGCAACATGGTGGCCGGGGCCTCGGGCATCGATCTGGTCATCCTGGTCGTGGCCGCCGATGACGGGGTGATGCCCCAGACAAGAGAGCACCTGGCCATCATGGATCTGCTCGGCGTGCAGCGCGGGTTCGTGGCCCTGACCAAGGTCGACGTCGTGGATCCCGAGCTTGTGGACCTGGCGGAGGAGGACGTGCGCGAATCGGTGGTGGGGACTTTCCTCGAAGACGCCCCCATCCTGCGCGTCGCTGCGGTGGACGGAACAGGCATGGACGCCCTGAAGGAGACCCTGGTGCAGATGGCTTCCGAGACCGAGCCGCGGCCCGCCGAGGGGGTCTTCCGCATGCCCGTGCAGCGCGTGTTCAGCGTGCGGGGCTTCGGGACCGTACTCACGGGGATCCCCATCTCGGGTTCGGTGTCCGTGGGAGAAACGGTGGAGGTGTTGCCTTCGGGACAGAAGGGCAAGGTGCGCGGCATTCAGGCCTACCACGAGAAGGCCAGCGAGGCGCGCGCGGGCCACTCCACCGCGCTTAACCTGGCCGACGTCGATCACCACCTGGTGGGTCGCGGGGACGTAGTCGCGGCGCCCGGTTTCTTTCAGTCGTTGAAGATGGTCGGGGCACGGGTGCGCGCCCTCAAGGGGCTCGATTTCCCCCTGACTAACCGCATGCAGGTGCGCGTGCACACGGGCACCGCTGACGCACTCGGTGAGGTCGTGCTGTTGGACAGCGAGCAACTCGAAGGCGGACAGGAAGGCCTGGTGCAGTTCCGCATGGCCGAGCCCCTCGTGTGTGCCCCGGGAGATCGCTTCGTCATGCGCCTGGCGTCCCCCGTCATGACCCTCGGCGGTGGAGTGATTCTGGAAGAGAGCCGCTACCGCCTGAAGCGTTTCAAGACCTTCGTTCTGGACGAACTCGAGCGGCAGGCAGGCAGTCTGGGATCGGCGCGCGCGCGGCTCGAATCAGAGCTGGCCCGGGCGCCGGAACGATGGATGGACCTGAAGGAGTTGACCGTGGCCGTGAAGGCCTCTCGCGCCGACGTGACGGCCCTGCTCGCCGAGCTCACCGCCGAAGACCTCGTCTTCAGCTTGGGCCCCGCCGGGCGCTGGATGCACGCCCAGACCTTGGATCTCTGCCTGGCCCAGGTGGGGGATGCGATGACCAGCTGGTTCGCCGAGAACCCCGAGCGACGCAAGATGGACGTGCGCGACCTGCGCAGTGCCTGCGGGTTGGAGACCGGGTTGCTGTCAGCCCTATTGAAGACCCTGGAGGAGCGCGGTGAGCTTTCCTGTGAGACCGGGGGCATGGTCGTCCCCAAGGGGCGCGAGGTCGAGCTCGACGAAGCGACCCGGGCGGCTCGCGAGAAGGTGCTCGCGACCCTGATCCAGGGCCAGCTACAACCGCCCGACCGGGACGCGCTCGAGGGGCAGCTCGGCTTGGGCTCCAAGGACCTGCAACGCGTGCTGGATCTGCTGGTGGACGAGGGCGAGATCCATCACGTTGGCGGAGGCTTGTTCCTGGCGAGCGAGCCCTATGGAAGGGTGCGCGAGGCCATCGTGGACAACTGCCAGCGCAACGGACAGCTGGCCATACCCGAACTCCGCGACCGTCTCGGGACCACGCGGAAGTTCCTGATTCCCCTGCTGGAGCACTTCGACACCGTGGGCGTGACGGCCCGCCGTGGGGGGACGCGCGTCCTGCGCCAGGGCTAGTCGCCCTGGGGTTCCACGCAGGCGAGGTCGTCCGGGCTCCTTCTCGGTAGCGGTGTCGCCCACGGGAGAGGGTCCATCAGCGCAACACACCGGGATCAAGATCAGGGCACACCCGGTCAGCGTTCTGCGGTCCGCGCGAGGCAGAAGCCGTACACGTGCGGGACGACCAGTGGGTCTTCCCCGAATTCAGCCTTCAAGAGCTCCTCGTGCGCGCGGTCGAACGCCTGAACGGCATCCGGCGACAGCGAGGCGGCGATGCCTGCGCTAGCGCGAATGCGACCGCGCCAGGCTTCGTGGGTGTAGGGGGCGTCATGCTCGCCATAGGCCGTTTCGAGCACTTCAAAACCACCCGCGGTCAGGTCGTGCTCCCATTCCGGGTGTCGGCCGTCGAGTCCTCCCCAGTTCCAACCGGGATTGTGCTCGAGGATCAGCGCTTCGGTCGCTGCCACCACGCTGCCCTCGATCGGTAACCAGTCGTAGGAGCAGAGCAGGACGCGACCGTTCGTCGCGAGCAGGCGCTCGAGTTGCAAGGTAGCGGCGCGGGGCTCCAACCAATGCCAGCACTGTCCCGCGCAGATGAAATCGAACTCATTGCTGGGGAGCGAGTTGTTCTCGAACTTCGACTGCACGGTCACGAGTTCGAGCCCGCGATCAGCCGCCCCGCGGTGCGCGCATTCCAGCAACGGCCGCGAGACATCAAGGGCGGTTACATGGGCCCCTCTAGAGGCGAATGGGAGGGCGAGAGCCCCGGTCCCGCTGCCCACGTCGAGCACCCGGGACCCGGGGCTGGCCAGCCCGCGCTCTCGAATGGCGTCGAAGAACTGCTCGGGAAAGCCCAGGCGATGGCGGGCGTAGTCCGCAGAGGTCTTGCCGAAGTCGACGATCATTTCTGGAGGACCATGGTGGGTAAGCCCAGCGGATCACAGCCTACGAGTTACTCGGAGTAAGGGTCCTACGGGTTTCCTCGTCACCCGAAGGCTCTTCCCGCGGGAACTCCCTCACCAATCGTCCCGATTTCACGAGGGCCCGCCCTCTCCAGATCTCCACCGCTCCCCATCCCCCGTCCAGCCCAGGTGGGCAGGGCCTCGTCCCATCCTGATGCAATCGGGTGCCCCACCCCGGGCTTTCCCCATGGGAAGTGCCAAGGGTGGGCCGGTGGGACTGGAGCAGAGGGCGACTTATTGCCGATGAGAGGGTGGTTCGCAGGGCTCCGATTGTCGCCCGTGGACCTCCAGATTCACCCACGCGTTGCTGCACCATGTCCAATTTCCCGCCTGATTCCACGCCTTCCGAGCCCGAGTCCCACCCTCTGGGACAGCCCTCCCATCTGCCGCCGCCCGAGGGCGGTGAGGACTTCCTCGGACTAGAACAGCTCCTCGGAGGCGGTCCGGCCGAAGTGCCGGCTGCGGGACCGCAGCCCCTGCTGCCCGACGTCGCGGGCGAACGCGGTGATGCGGAGCTTGCCCAGTTGATGGGCGCGCCCCTGGCCCCGGAGCTTACGGAAGAGTGCTTCGAGGAAACCCCGGACGAGGTTATCGATCCGGAGCCGATGCAAGCGGCTGGAGAACACCCGGACGACGAGGATGCGGCATCGGATGCGGACTCTGAACCCAAGCATCGCAGGGTTCCTACCCGCCGCCAGATCTCCATCGTGTGTGGCTCCCTCCTGTGCATCTGGTCGTTATCCCAGTGGGATTCCTCGGCCGGGCCGGCCGCGCCCCTGGCGCCCCTGGCGCCCGTAGCCTTGGTCTCCGAAGCTCCCGTGGCGCCCCAACCGTCGATGCCCGCCGTTCAAGCTCCCGCAGCCACTGCGGTGGAGGCTCCCATGCCTTCCGTCGTTGAGCAAGCGAGTGCTCGACCCGTGGCTGTGGTCGCGCCTTTGCGAGCGCGTCTGACCGCACTCTTGCGCATGGCCGCGAGCATGACGCCCAGCACACCGGGCTCCCGCATGGTCCCGGGTACACAGGATCAGGCCTTGGCTTCTTCAGCTCCCCCGCAGCGACCCCATCGCGGTCGGCGCTCGTGGCGCGCCTCCCTCGATCTGATTCTGGGCCAGTCCGTGGGCGCCCAGGACGTGCAGATGGGGAACCTTCTCCTCGGCGGCGGATGGAACCCGCTGGGATCGGAGCCGATCGTGCTGCACCCGAACGACCTCGCCCCGCAGGGGCTGGGAATGCTCTCGAGCCAGGCCTTCGACCTGCCGACAAGCTCACCGTCCAGTACCGTGCTCGAGGACCAGAGGGCATTTGGCCCGGGGGACTCGTTCAAGACGGCCGACCTTATGGCTGCGGCCACGCCCAGCCTGGACGATCCGTCCATGCATGAACCTCTGCGCGGTCTCTCCCCTGTCCCGCAGGGGAACCGCTGGACGCGGCCGGAGATTCCCGAGAGCGCCATTTCTCAAGCTGACCGGTTGCTGACTCCCGGCGTTGGGGCGGTGCGCGCCACTCTGCACGGTGGAGCGGTCTTCGAAGGCCGTCTGCATCAGGTGGGCATGGGTCAGATCTGGATCGACACGCGATTGGGCCGCATGAGCCTCGAGGCTCACCGCCTAGCCAGCCTTGAGACCCTTGAAACGCCTGGAATAGCTCAGACGGGCGACCGACTGGGCAGCCGACAGATCGGGCAACTGACCCAGGTGAGCGTGGGGGTGCCGGGCGGGCTCCTGACCGGAACCCTCTTGAGCCGTGACGGGGACGACGTCACCTTGAGGATCGCCAATGGCCTACAGGTGACCGTGACCAGCACCGACGTGCGGGTCCTGGCGGGGGCGAGCGCCACCCTGGGTGTCCGTCCCAGGGGCGTTGGCACACAGGAGTAGGGGGGGCCTGGAACCCAGTAGCAGGGAGAGGGAAACTTTGGGGGCGAAAACCCCTATCCTTGGCACGGGCCCGAAGCCCGCCCTCCCATGCCGATACTCCCCCGGTCCGTCCTGATCTCCATTCTGGCCTGTGCGCCGCTGGCCCTGTCAGGCGCCGGGGCCTCTCTGGACGCTGCGGTTCAGGTGGGGTCCGCAGCGAACATCGACGATGAGATCATCGCGGAGTTCAAGAAGTACTACCGCAAGTACAAGGATGTCGACCAGAAGATCGAGGCCATTCTGGCCTTGGAAGGGGTGGAGGCCAGGCAGGTGGTGGACGTGCTCCTGCCGCTTCTCAGCGCTTCAGAGGGTGAAGTCGTGGAGGCGGCCTCGCGCGTGTTGGGCCAGTTCAAGACCCGCGGGCCCATCGATCACGTCTTCGCGACGCTTGAGAAGGAGAGGAAGCCCGAGCGACGAGCCGGGATTCTGGACGCGGTGATGCGGGGCGGCTACGTGGATCTGGGCGAAGCCCTGCTCGACTGCCTCGAAGACCGGGATTGGAACGTGCGCCGCCTGGCGCTGATGGCAGTGGCCGCGGGTGGCAAGGAGGAGAACGCCGCCCGGTGTCTGCCCCTGTGTACCGACAAGGAGATCGCCGTGCGCTGCGCGGCCCTGGACGGACTGAGCTCCATGGGGTCCGACCTCGTTCGCTTTCCCGCCGTGCAAGCGCTACAGGACCCGGCCTGGCAGGTTCGCGCCTGCGCGATCCACGCCTTGGGAGTGGTGCGTCATAAGGACTCCATGCAGCCTCTCATCGAGGCCCTGGAACGAGAAGAGGGCCGACTCCGGGCCGATGCCGCTGCCGCTCTCGAGAGCCTGACGGCCCGCGGATTCGGCCAGCGACTAGAGCTCTGGCAACGCTTCTGGAGCAACTATAAGGACCGTTACGAGATTCCCACCGACACGGAGCTCGCGGCCTTGCGTGCCAAGCAGGCCGAGTACGCCGAGATGTACAAGCCCTCCGATAGCGTCGCCTTCCACGGGGTAGACACACCGAGCCGCAGGGTTCTCTTTATCATCGACGTCTCGGGGTCGATGGAAAACGAAGTGGTGGACAAGGAGCGCTTTGCGGAAGGGGAGTACCCCTCCTTCTCGCGCATGGACATCGTCAAGACTGAACTCGCGCGCACCATTGAAGGGTTGGAGTCCTACGTTGAGTTCAACATCCTGGCTTTCGCCACGAAGGTCACGAAGTGGAAGAAGGGGCTGACCCGGGCAAACGTGCTCAACAAATCCAGCGCCATGGATTTTGCGCGCAAGCTCGAACCTCTGGGTGGTGCGTCCAAGCAGGCGCTGGCCGAGGTGGGGCTCGTGGGAGCTGCCAGCTTGGGAGCCGGCAAGACCAACACCTATGCCGCACTGGCCGCGGGCCTGGGCCTCGACGGCAAGAAACCCAAGGGCTATGACACCAAGTTGGACACGATTTTCTTCCTCTCGGATGGCAAGCCCACTACGGGTCAGTTCACGGACCGGGACGAGATCCTGCGCGAGATCAAGCGCGCCAACGGCCTACGGCGGATCGTGATCCACACCATCGCCCTGGGGCAGTTCGAGAAGGGTTTCATGCGCCGCCTGGCCAAGGATAACGGTGGCGTGTTCATCGATTTGGGCGAGTAGCTTCCGTCCGGCCACGGCATCGGTTGACGGGTGCCGGGGCTGGGCGTACTCTCCTTGCCCGCGTTCGGGCTTCGGCCCGCTGGCAGATATCGGGGTGTGGCTCAGCTTGGTAGAGCGCTGCGTTCGGGTCGCAGAGGTCGGAGGTTCAAATCCTCTCACCCCGACCACCCCCAGCCCCAATTTGGGCTAGCGTTTCTGCGCTACAGAGTCGTCCGGGGACCCTCAGAGGGCCTGTTGGGCCGTGCCTGGGGCTCAGTCCGGTCTTGGGACTGGACGGGAAAGGAGGTTTGGGGCATCCTCTTGAATGTCGCCGGTCATCTACCCTAGGGTCGGGCTGGCGAGTCAGCATCGACCCATGGTCGGACCCCTTGCGGGTTGCCCATTTGGTGACTGACCTTGCCCGCGGCAGCGAGCCCCGGGGATTCCTGTGCACCTCCACAAGTGAGGGCCAAAGAGGAGATTCCCAAGGGTTTGGCTGGCGTGTCAGCTGAATCGACACCGTCTGTCTGACGGAGTCTCCCGAACGGATAGTGCGCTTGCGCAGGCGAGCGCAGCTTCCCCCCCTCCGCCCCGGCGGACACACACCGGGCCCTCGGGCCCCTGATTGATCGAGGACATATTGGCTTCCAAGGAAGGCACCACTACCAATCGCGGTTCAGACGAGCTCCCCTTCGGAGCCATTTCTGGCGAGAGCGGCGGCACATCCAAGCCCAAGCGTAGGTCTAGCCGTCGCTCAGGGGATGGAGAGGACGAGTCCGCCTCCAAGGCGGGCAAGAAGGGAGCCAAGAAGAGGACGAACAAGAAGAAGGCCAAGAAGACCTCGAGCCCTCCCGAAGGGGACTCTTCGAAGCCGGCATCACAGGAGCGGCCCCAGGGCGAGGGAGACCGATCCGAAGAGGGGCGGCCTTCGCATCGCCCTCGGCGTCGTCGTCGCCGGCGGCGGGGCGGCCGGGGCAACGATGGAGGACAGGGCAAGCCCGGTGGCGAGAACCGGGAATCCCGGTCCGAGCCTCAGCGTGGCAAGCAGAATCGCACCACGTCCGCAGTGCGCTTCGACTCGCGTGTCGAAACCGGCATGTTCATCATGGAAAAGGGCGACTATGGGGCTCTGCGCCGGGAGGCAGCGGGCTACCGCCAGTCCAAGGAGGACATCTTCGTCCCCAAGCACCTGATCCAGAAGTATCGGCTGCCTGAGGGAGCCATCATCACCGGCCCGATCTCCCGTGGGCAGAAGCACAAGTACCAGCTGGCTGACGTTCAGGAGGTGGATGGCGAGGAGCCCGGCAAGTGGAAGAACCAGACGCCGTTCAAGAACCTCACCAGCATCGATCCCGACTTCCACTACGCCGTGGGGGACGCATTGGACAACGTGTCCATGCGCATTGTGGACCTCCTGTGTCCCATCGGCCGTGGTCAACGAGGCCTGATCGTCGCGCCCCCGCGCACGGGCAAGACCACGATCATGCGGGAGTTCGCCGCGGGCATTGAGAAGGCCTACCCGGACGTGCACCTGATGATCGTCCTCGTGGACGAGCGTCCCGAGGAGGCCACCGAGTGGCGGCGCTCCGTGGAGCGCGCCCAGCTGTACGTCTCGACCTCTGACGAGACCTCCAAGATCCACATCCAGACTGCGGAGGCCGCCTGGAAGCGTGCCTGCCGTCTGGTGGAGATGGGCGAGGAGGTCGTCATGCTGCTCGACTCCATCACGCGTCTGGCCCGGGCCTACAACAACCAGGCAGGTTCGGGTCGCACCATGTCCGGCGGGCTCGACAGCCGCGCCATGGAGCGTCCGCGCAAGCTGTTCGGCTCGGCGCGCAACACCGTGGAAGCGGGCAGCCTGACGATCCTCGGCACGACCCTGGTGCAGACCGGAAGCCGCATGGACCAGATGGTGTTCGAGGAGTTCAAGGGCACCGGCAACATGGAGATGGTGCTCAGCCGCAAGCTGGCCGATCGTCGCATCTTCCCCGCCATCGACGTGGAGAAGGCCGGCACCCGCAAGGAAGAGAAGCTCTTCGGCATGCGTCGGGTCAAGCTGGTACACACCCTGCGGCGGGTTCTGTTGCGCATGAACTTCATCGAGGCCATGGAGTTGTTGATTACTCGTCTCTCTGAGGTGGATAAGACCGATGACTTCCTCAACCGCTTCGAGGTGGACCCCGAGGCCTGACGCTCCATCCCTGCATCACCTCTACGCGTGGGGTCAGGAGCCGACCCGCCGGCCACCTCGACCCCTGACGCCCCATGAGTTCCGCTCCCAACGCCGCACCCGTTACCCCTGACCCCAGAGGGGTCTCCCAGCCCATGATCCGGGCCGAGGGTCTGGTGAAGCATTATGGCGACGTGCGGGCCGTGGAGGATGTCAGCTTCGAGGTGGGCCGTGGGGAGATCGTCGGTTTCCTCGGTCCCAATGGGGCGGGCAAGAGCACCACCATGCGCATGCTCGCGGGCTACCTGCACCCCGACCAGGGCCGGGTGCACATCGCCGGGCATGATCTGGCCAGCGACGGCCAGAAGGCGCAGGCGTCTCTTGGCTACCTGCCCGAGAGCACGCCGCTGTACCGGGACATGCGTGTCGACCGCTACCTCCAATTTGTGGGCGAATTGCGTGGCCTTAATCGAGTGCAGCGCCAGGACGCGCTCGAGCGTGTGTTCGAAGCGACCGACCTCGCCGGCTACATCCAGCGCAAGATCGGGACCTTGTCCAAGGGTTATCGGCAGCGGGTGGGTCTGGCCCAGGCGCTGATCAGTGATCCGGACGTGCTCATCCTGGACGAGCCCACCTCCGGTCTGGATCCGGCCGAGATCGTCCGCGTTCGCGACCGTATCGTGGCCCTGGCGGAGACCAAGACCATCCTGCTCTCGACCCACGTGCTCCCCGAGGTGGAGGAGGTCTGTCGGCGTGTGATCATTCTGGCCGGCGGACGCATCGTGGCCGACGGCAGTCTCCTCGAGCTCTCAGCTGGTCGCGAGGAGTGCCTCCTGGTGACCCTGGTGGCCCCAGAACAAGAGGCCCTTGCGGCCTGCACCGAGCTGCCGGGAGTCCTGAGTTGCTCCGTGTCGGGCCGAGGAGCAAGCGGTCGTTTGCGGCTGCAGCTGGACGTGCGCGAGCGATTTGAGGTGGCCGAGAGGTTGAGCGCCCTGGCGGTCGACCGGGCCTGGCCTCTGCTTGAGTTGCGCCATGACGTCCCTACGCTGGAGCGGGTCTTCCTGGAGTGCACTCGAAGCGCGGGCGAGGAGGGGACGCTGTGAGTCGCACCCTGGCCATCTTCAAGCGCGAGCTCCTGGCGTCCTTCGAGTCCCCCGTGGCCTACGTGACCATCGGCCTGTTCGTACTCGTTCAAGCGGGACTGTTCTTCTACATGGGGTATCCGATCGGGCCCACGCCCCTGCCCAGCCTCTGGGCTGGCGGTCAGGCGAGCCTGATCGTCCTGTTCACATGGCTGCCGCTCCTGCTCGCCTTCCTCGTGCCTGCGCTCACCATGGGCACCTGGTCCGAGGAGCGCAGCACGGGTACCGAGGAGCTGCTCCTGACCCATCCGGTTCTCATCCGTGAGGTCGTGCTGGGCAAGTTCCTGGCCTCCTGGGTGCTGGTTTGCCTGCTGGTGACCCTCTCCATCATGCCCGTGGCCTGGACGGTCTCGGGCCTCGGGGATCTCGACTGGGCGACCGTTTGGTGTGGCCTTTGGGGCGCATTCCTTCTGGGGGCGGGCTACGTGGCCTTGGCTCAGCTGGTTTCAGCGCTCTCGTCCCATCAGCTCTTGGCCTTCCTGCTCGGCGCTCTGGTGTTGGGAATGCTGTGGGTCCTGCGACTGTTGGTGGACGTGTTGCCCGTGAGCCTCGCGGGCTTCGTGGACTACGCCTGTCCCAGTACGCACTTCCTGGATAGCGCCGCACGTGGCGTGCTGGACCTGCGCGACGGCTTGTACTTCGCGCTGCTGGTGGTCTTTGGTTTGACTCTCAATGCGTTGGTGGTGGAGGCACGTCGTTGGAAATAGCGCCATGAGCTCCACCCGATCCTCAACGCGCAACGCGCGCCTGAACATGCGTCTCAACCTCTGGCTGACGGCGCTCCTGCTCGGGGCCCTGCTGGTCGTGGGCAATGATCTTGCGCGGCAGCACATGCCCCGGAGGAAGGACCTCTCCGAGGACCAACTCTACGCACTCTCGGAGGCCTCAGCTCGCATCCTGAGCAGCCTCGAGGATCGCCTTCAAGTCACGACATTCTTCACGGGTCGCCTGGAGTCCGGGCAGATGGCCCTGGCCAAAGCCCACGTCCAGGGACAGCTGCAGGAGCTGCAGGCACTGGCCGGAGAGCACATGGAGCTGGTGGCTCTGGATCCCTCCACTTCCAGTCAGGCCGCGACGCGCGCCGCGCAGTTGGGCATCCAGTCCATCACCCAGGAGTCCTTACAGGGAACGCAGATCGTGCGCCAGGCCGTGTTCTTCGGACTACAGCTGCAGTACCGGGGCCGCGAGCAGGTGCTCGACGTCGTCGATCCACGCAGCTTCGAGGTGCAGTTTGCCTCCGCCGTGTACTCCCTGGTTCGTGACCGCCGGGCGCGCATCGGCTGGCTCGGTGATTGGGAGCGCAAGCTCGACAACGCCACCACGGCCACTCGTTCCAGTTATGTGACCGCACGCGCTCTACTGGAGCGCCGCCATTCCCTGGAGGACGTGACGGGGCTGAAGTTCGGCGATGCCATCAGTAGCGACCTCGATCTGGTCTTCGTGGTGCGTCCCACAAAGCTGCACCCGCGCGCGGCCTTTGAGTTGGATCAGTACGTTCAGCGCGGCGGCCGGCTCGTGATCTGCGTGGATCAGGCGGACTACTCCTGGCTCGGTCTCGACCGGGCGGGGGCCGACCGTGGTGATGGCGTTCTCCCCACAGGGCTCGATGCCTTGTTGACGGCCTGGGGGGCTCTGCCCACACCCCAGCACGTATGGGATCCGCTGTGGGCCGCCCAGCAGGGTTGGTTGCGACCCCAGGCTCCCGATCCTGAGACCGGCAAGCCACGAGCCACGCGTGAGATCTGCGAGCACCCTCTGCTGGTTGAAGTGCGTGACGAGGGCCTGGACCCGACCCATCCCGTGGCCACGGCCTTGCAGCGGCCGGTACTGAGTTGGGCCCAGCCCATCGCTCCGCTGGACCCGCCCCCGGGCGTGACTCGTCTGGCCCTGCTGCGCAGCTCCGAGCGCGCCCACCGCACAGAGATAGGCGATCATCACGTCACGGATCAGGAGCAGATCAACTCGCGCAGCGTGATCGAGGCCGCCTCGGGATCGGGCCGGGTCTACGATCTGGCCGTCGTGTTGAGCGGTGCCCTGCCCTCTCCCTTCGAGGGTGCGGCGCCTGCAGCCTACGACGTGTTGCTGGATGCCGATCCCACGACGACCAAGCGCACCACCACCGAGAAGGTCCTCTCCCGCAGCAGTGATGCGCGCGTGGTGGTCATGGGGGACGCCGACTGGATGCGCGATGCGGGCAACTACGAGCTGTATCCGTTCATCGGCCGCCGCGAGAACCAGCTCCTACTCATGAACCTCGTAGATTGGCTGACCCAGGGCGAGGACCTGATCGACCTGCGCCGCAAGGTTCCGCAGCACCGGGACCTGGTGGACTTCGAGGCGGTCGCCCTGGAGGAGATGGGCCTGACCCAATTGCCCGCCGCTTCGAATCAAGCCGAGCTGGACCGTCGTCTGGTCCGGGCCGAGGAGGCTACGAGCCGAGCGCGTTCGGACGAGGCGCGTGCCATGTGGGTGCCGATCCTGTTGACCCTGGCACTGGTGCTCGGCTTCGGCCTGGCCTGGAACCTCGGCCGTCGGGGAGGCAAAGACTCGTGAGACCTACCCGCACCAACTGCCTGCTGATCGGTCTGCTCGCAGGATTGACTGCCCTGGACTTCGCCCTCAGGGATCGGGGTGGCGATGCGCGCACGATCGGCCGTCTGGCCACGGAGTTCTATCGGGACAAGGCGGCCCGCGCGCAGCTCGTGCGAGGGGATGAGCGCATGGAACTGCAGCGCAGCGCGGAGGGCGCCTGGTCCCTACCTGAACACCACGGCTACTCGGCGAGTGCACGCACCGTGGATGAGATTCTCACGGCTCTCACGTCTCTCACCACTCTCGATCTGGTGAGCCTCGATGCCAGCACTCACGGGGAATACGGTCTGGCCCAGGACGCCCTCGCCATCGAGGTGTGGGATGAGGATGGCCAGCGTGTGATCGGCCTGCTGCAGGGGGCGGAAGTCTCCGGAGGGGGGGCCAGCTATGTGCGCCTCATGGGAGCGGACGCCGTCTACCGCGCCGCTCGCCTGCGTCCGATCCAGCTGGACCCGCGCTTTTGGTTGGACGTGCAGTGGATGACCTATCCCGAGGCTCTGGTGAGCCGCATCGAGCTGAGCGGGACGGCCCTGGCGGAGTCGCGCACCCTCGTTCGGGATCCGGACACGGTGGACACCTGGCGCAGAGAGGGCGGCGAGCGCATCGGAGTCGCGCCCATCAAGAATCACCTGCGCGCCCTGCGCAGCTTGTTTGTCGAGAGCGTGCGCGGCCGGGTGGACGCGGGGGCTCCCGTAGGTGCGACCCTATTGTCCGTGGAGTTGGAGTTGATCGATGGTCGGCACTTCAGTGCTTCCATCATGACCGATCCCTCCGGCGCCGAAGGAGTGCTCGGCCGGCGGGGTTCCGACGACCCCTTCATCGTGGAGTTCGGAAAGAGCAGCTGGCAGGCCGTGCTGGCCAGCGCAGAGCGACTCCTGGAATAGTCTGGCCGCCTAGCCCAGCAGGCCCAGCTGCAACGCGTAGAGCAGCGTCACTGCTGTGAACCCATCCCGGATGCTTCCGGCTTCGAGCAGGGCGACGATCTCCTGCTTGCTGAAGTCCTGGACGATGATCTGCTCGGAGGGGTCAGGCTGTGGATCCCGGTCCCACTCGCAATCCAGGCCGCAGAAGGCGTGCACGAAGTGGGGGCTGATCCCGCCCGTGGGCTGGAAGCCGGGCAGGGGACGAAGCTCCTTGGCCCGATAGCCGGACTCCTCCAAGAGCTCTCGCCCGGCTGCATCCGCCGCGGCCTCGCCCTCGTCGATACGACCCGCGGGGACCTCCCAATGGGTCTCACCGCTGGGGTAGCGATACTGGCCGACCAGCACCACCCGGCCATCGCTGCGCACGGGCACGATGGCGACCGCGTCGGGGATCTCGAACACGTGGTACTCCTGCAGTTGACCGTTCGGAAGGATCACTTGATCCCGCCGCAGGCCGCACCAGTGCGAGTCGTAGAGGCGCTCGGAGGCGTGCACACCGAACGGCGGGAACGGCTCGGGATCTGCGGGTGCGCCACTCATCGCTTCGCCGCCTCGAGATACAGGTCCCGGTAGGTGGTGAGCATCTGCTCGCGTGAGTAGTCGCGCTGGACGCGCTCCCGGTTGAGTTTTCCTTGGGCCGCCCGCCTGTCCGCGTCGCCAAGAAGCTCGGCGTACAAGCGTGCCAGCTCGCCTTCCACGTCGTCGTGTGCGAGGGGCACGAGCTGGTCTCTGGTGGATTCGGGGAGGGTGGCGCGCACGTCGCCCACGTCCGTGCCCGCCATCGTCAGTCCGCAGGCCATGGCCTCCAGCAGGGAGACGGGCAGCTGCTCGCTGTCGGAGGTGAGGGTGAAGAGGTCCATGGCCGAGTACCACCCAGCCAGGTCGGTTTGGTGTCCGGCCCAGTGCACGCGATCTCCGAGGCCGAGCTCTACCGCAAGTGCTTCCAAGCGCTCCTGCTCCGGTCCCGCACCCACCAGGCACAGGTGAACGCGCTCGCCGCCCTCGCCCGCGCGCAGCCGGGCGACGCTACGCAGGAGCCGGTCGTAGCGCTTGATCGGTCGCAGGTGACCCACGCTACCGAGCAGGAGTTCCTCCGCTGTCAGGCCAAGCTCTGTGCGGATGCGCGCGCGCTCCGTCTCGTTCGATCCGAAGCGCTCGGTGCACACGCCGTTCAGCACGAGCTGTACCTTTGCCGGGTCCACCTTCCACTCCTCTTTAGCCACGCCTTCCAAGAGGCGCGACGGCACGACGAGGCGCGCGATCCGGCCCAGGCCCAGGCGTCGCGCCCAGACCCTGCGGCGCAATTGGCTCTGGGCCTCGTCCGCGTTGAAACCCTCTTCGTGGTGGACGTGGTGGCCCACGCCGAGGGAGCGGGCGGCCAGGACGGCATCGAAGCTGCCCCAGTTGTAGGTCAGGAGAAGGTCGGGCTTGGACTCGTTCAAGAGCGCGCGCCAGGCGCGCACGCTCCCCAGCGGGCCACCGCCCTTGGGGCACGGCAGACAGGTGTAGCGGCACCCCTCGGGTGTGGAGTGGCGCGCCGAGAGCTCGTCATCACAGGCGATGATCTCGTGCTCGAAATCCTCGCCCAGGCCGGCGATCAGGTCCAGGGTCCGCAGCTGGGGGCCTGCGGGGACGAAGGTGGCGAAGGCGTGCAGGACCCGCAGCGGGCGGCGCTCGGCGTGCGCACCCATCACGCGTCCTCCGGCTCCTCGGCGTACACGTCCACCAGGTGCTCCAGCAGCGAGGGCGTGTCCTCCGCCGGCATCCAACCCAGGACCTCCCGTGCGGTCTCGGAGCGGAAAGGCGGGGCGAGGGCGCGGGACTTGAGGTCGCGGTAGGCAGGGAAGGGGGCGCGTCGACCGCCGAGGCGCTTCACGATCCACTTGCCGACCTCCATGGTCTGACTCAGGAAGAGCGAGCGGGGATGGAAGTGGAGGTCGCGGCCGGTCGCCTGTGCCATGGCTTCCACCACGGCCCGTGCCCCGAGCGACGTGCGCGCGCACAGATTGAAGGCCCGGCCACTGAGATCGGACCCTTCGTGCATGGCGGCGCGTGCCAGACCGTCGGCTACATCCTGCACCCAGACCAGGGGCAGCGGGTGTTCGCCTTGGCCCCAACCCACGCAGTGGTTGTCCCGAACCCAAAGCCCCAGACCGGAGTGTTGCAGTGGAGTCCCAGCGCCCATCACCACCCCCGGTCGGGCGATGACCATCTCCATGGCCGAGCGGCGACCAAATTCGCGCAGGGTCTGCTCGGCGGCGATCTTGCCGCGCGCGTAGATCGGTCGCGCTTCGGGACGCGGGTCGGTGGGGTAGGAGTCATCGATCTCGGACACGCCCGCATCGGGGCCCGCGTAGAGCGCGGCCACCGAAGAGACGTAGATGAAGCGCTGCACCTTGGCGTCCGCGCACAGCTCGGCCAGGCGTCGCGAGCGTTGGACCATGGCCTCTTGCACCGTCTCCCAGTCATCGCCTCCGCCCGTGGCCAGGTGCAGGCAGACCCGTGCCCCGTCGAGGGCGGCCAGGAGGCCGGGCTCGTCGTCGAGTGTGGCCTCGAACAAGCGCAGGCGCCCGTCCAGGGCGGGCTCCAGGATCTCCGGGGGCAGGCTGTGGAGGCGGCGCGTGATGGCGGTGACCGGCTGGCCTTCCTTCAGCAGGCGTTGCACCACCTGGCGTCCGATGAAGCCGGTCGCGCCGGTCAGGACGACCTCTCCCTCGCGAGCGGGACCCGGATCGGGCACCTGGGGTGTGTCGGCGGGCTCCATGGACACCGTGCTCGCCACCGCATCGCACCAGTCGGCCACGCGGGTGGCTTCTTCTCCGCTGCCGGGGGGGCTCGTCTTGGCGTGCAGGGCGGCGTGGAAGGCGCGGATCGAGTCGCGCATGCCGACGAAGAATGCGTCGCGGCGGGGCCCGAGTCCGAGGGTGAACAGGCTCCAGTTCCATAGCCCCCGTCGGCTGTCGCGGGCGAGCGAGCGCGCGCGCCCCGTCCCCGCCAGGAAGGTGTTCCAGAAGTCCAGCGCCTGGGTCTTGCGCTCGACCGACAGGGTGTCTGCGGCCAGGTCGGCTTCCAGGCTTCCATCCGATCCAAGAACCTCGATGGTCGAGCGGGTGAAGGGCTGACCGAAGGCCATGTACAGCTCGACCGTGCCGCGTTCGCCACGGCCCGCGATGAGCCAACGCTCGTGGAACGTCTGGCCCGGGTGCAGCTCGCGCGTTCCCAGTAGAGTCGTCTCGACCTCTTGTACGCTGCCCACAAGGTGCTCGATCTGTGAGAGAGGGTGCGTGGCCTGCTCAAAGACGATGTGTCCGGGGGCACGGAACATCCAGTGGGTGTAATCCCCGGCGTCCAGTTGTCGCAGGGGAACGGAGAGGCACACGCGCACGTGCTGCAGCTTCCCGATCTCCCCGGCCTTTAGTCGTTCCGTAAGGCGCACGAAGGACGGGTGAAAGACGTTGTTGTGGTTGACGGCCAGGGGCAGGTTGAGTTCACCGGCCTGGGCCACAAGCTCGCGCGCATCGGATGCGGCGAGGGCTAGGGGCTTCTCCAGGAATACACCGAGACCCAAGCCCAGGGCTTGGCGGGCTAGGGGGACGTGGAGGCTGGGGGGCACGGTTAGGTGCACCAACTCCACACCCAGCGCGGGGAGCTCCTCGAGGCTGGCCACGGCGTGGGGGATCTTGTAGTGACGAGCCGCAGCTTGGGCGCGGCTCAGATCCGAGTCGCAGACGGCCAGCAACGCTACCCCGGGCGTGGACGCGAGGATCTCAAGGTGGAACTCGGCGATGTAGCCGGCGCCCACCAGGGCCACCCGCGTTAGGGCGCGGGGTCGGGGGACATGGGGGGTGGAGTCCATGGGGAGAGGAGCGGGGGGTGCCCCGCGGGTGCCAGGGGGGCGCAAGGAGTATCGACCAGCCCGGGGGGCGGTTGGGAGTGCTGGCACCGGCTTTTCCTCATTTTCCTGCGGGGCAGGGGGGCATTGGGAGGCTTGGAGGGGGATTCGACCGCTCAGCACCCCTTGGCTGTGCCCCAGCACAAGTGGGCTTCAGTTTCGGGCCCCAGGTGGGCGACAAGGACCTTCTCCTCCTTTTGGGCCCAGTGGTTTCGCCTCGTGCGGGATTGCTGGGCCCTCTTTTGTTTTGCGGCGGCTTGGAGGCGCGTGGCGGGGTCGATATACTTGGCTCCTTCAACTCCAGGGCACGGAACTCTCGTTTTATGGGTTTCAGCCCTCGGGTGCCCCCCCCCCAATACAACCCGCCATGGAAGAGCTTACGGTCGGCCTCACCTTCGACGACGTGCTGCTCGTCCCGCAGCACTCGGACATTCTGCCTGCGGACATCCAGCTGACGACCCGCTTCAGTCGCAATACGCCCATCAACGTGCCCCTCGCCTCGGCGGCCATGGACACGGTGACGGAGTGGAAGCTTGCGGTTGCTCTGGCGCGCGAAGGGGGGATTGGCATCGTCCACCGCAACCTGGATCTGGAAGGCCAGACGCGCGAGGTGGACAAGGTCAAGCGTTCAGCCAACGGCGTGATCCTCGATCCGCTCACGCTTCCGCCCGACGCTTCCGTCGAGGAGGCGCGCAGCATCATGCGCTCCCAGAACATCTCCGGCTTCCCGATCGTGCAGGGGGGCAAGGTGGTGGGCATCCTGACCCGGCGCGACCTGTCCTTCCACGGCGATGACTCCACTCCCGTGTCGGCGGTGATGACGGTCAGCGGTCTGGTCACCGCGCCGGTGGGTACCTCGCTCGATGAAGCGCGGGTGATCCTGAACGAGAACAAGGTCGAGAAGCTCATCATCTTGGATGACGGCGGCAAGTTGGCCGGGCTGATCACCATGAAGGACCTGAACATGCTGGCGGACTATCCCCAGTCGGCGCGCGACGATCGTGGACGCCTGCGGGTGGGCGCGGCCATCGGCGTCAAGGACTTCGAGCGCGCCGAGGCCCTGGTGGAAGCGGGGGTGGACGTGCTCGTGGTGGACACCGCCCACGGCCATTCCTCCAACGTGGAGGACACCCTGCGCGACCTGAAGAAGAGCTTCGACGTGGATGTGGTGGCGGGCAACGTGGCCACGGCCGCCGCAGCGCGGGCCCTGGCGGACGCGGGTGCCGATGGGGTCAAGGTCGGCATCGGACCCGGGTCCATCTGCACCACGCGTGTGGTGGCCGGGGTGGGCGTACCCCAGTTCACCGCCGTCAGTGACGTGGCCCAGGAGCTGGCGGGCAGCGGCGTGCCCGTGATCGCCGATGGCGGCATTCGCTACTCGGGAGACGTGGTGAAAGCCCTGGCCGCAGGCGCCTCCTGCGTCATGCTCGGCAGTCTCTTCGCGGGCTTGGATGAGAGCCCGGGCGAGACCGTTCTGTACAAGGGCCGCTCCTTCAAGTCTGTGCGCGGCATGGGTTCCATCGGCGCCATGCAGCGCGGATCCAAGGAGCGCTACCGGCAGGGCCACGTGGAGGAAGCGGACAAGCTCGTGCCCGAGGGCGTGGAGGGCATGGTGCCCTTCAAGGGGCGGCTCTCGGACTTCGTCTACCAGATGTGCGGCGGCGTGCGGTCCGGCATGGGCTACACAGGATCGGGAACGATCCAAGACCTCTGGGAGCGCGCCCAGTTCGTGCGCGTGACCCCCTCCGGCCAACGCGAGAGCCACCCGCACGATGTGGTGATCACCAAGGAATCCTCTAACTACGCCCACAGAGATGAGTAAACCCCGGGGATGAGTGAAACAGCGCGCGGCATTCTGATCGTCGACCTCGGTACCCAGTACGCCCAGCTCATCGCACGGCGTGTGCGCGAGGCGGGCAGCTGGTGTGAGATCCACCCTCCGCGCACGGCGCTGGAGGTGGCCGGGCGCATGAACCTCGGCGGCGTGATCCTGTCCGGTGGCCCGGCCTCGGTCTACGGCGACGACGCGCCGGACGTACCCGGTGAGCTGCTCGAGCTGGGCGTGCCCGTGCTCGGTATCTGCTACGGCATGCAGTGGATGTGCCAGAGCCTGGGCGGCACGGTGGAGGGCAGCGGCGAGCGCGAGTTCGGCCATACCTCCATCGAGGTCCTCCGTCCCGAGTCTTTGCTCGAGGGTATTGCGGGCCGCACGGTCGTCTGGATGAGCCACGGGGACAAGGTCACAAGGCTGCCCGCGGGCTTCGCCAACTACGCCCAGTCCGACACCTGCCCCCACGCCGTGGTGGGAGACGCCACGCGTGGCTTCTTCGGCGTTCAGTTCCACCCCGAGGTGAGCCACAGCGTGCGAGGCTCCGAGGTGCTGCACAACTTCCTGTTCGACGTGTGCCAGATGCCCGGGGACTGGAGCTCGGAGAACATCGCCACGCGCGAGATCGCCAAGGTGCGCGCAATGGTGGGGGAGCAGGGCGAGGTCGTCCTGGGTCTGTCCGGCGGCGTGGACTCCGCCGTGGCGGCCATGATCATGCACGAGGCCATCGGCTCGCGGCTGCACTGTATTTTCGTGGACAACGGCCTCCTGCGCAAAGGCGAGCGCGAGGTCGTGGAAGAGGAGTTCCGCGCGCACCTCGGTATGGACCTGACCACGGTCGACGCTACCGACCGCTTCCTGGACGATCTGGCCGGAGTCACGGACCCCGAGCTCAAGCGCAAGCGCATCGGCCACGCCTTCATCGATGTCTTCCGCGAGGAGGCCAAGCGCTTCGACCATGCGAATTTTTTGGGCCAGGGCACCCTGTACCCGGACGTGATCGAGTCGGTCGCCGTGCACGGCGGCAACACCGCCACCATCAAGAGCCACCACAACGTGGGCGGCCTGCCGGACGATCTCGAGATGCAGCTCGTCGAGCCCCTGCGCGAGCTGTTCAAGGACGAGGTGCGCAAGGTGGGCCGGCACCTGGGCCTCGATGAGCGCATCCTCATGCGCCAGCCCTTCCCGGGCCCGGGTCTGGCCGTGCGCATCGTGGGCGAGGTGACCCCCGCGCGCTGCGCCCTCCTTCGCGATGCCGACCACATCGTCACCAGCGAGATCCAGGCCGCCGGTGCTCACGAGACCCTGTGGCAGTACTTCGCCGTGCTGCTGCCCGTCAAGTCCGTGGGCGTCATGGGCGACGCGCGCACCTACGAGAGCACCATCGCCCTGCGCATCGTCGAGAGCCAGGACGGCATGACCGCCGACTGGGCCTACCTGGAGCACGAGCTGCTGCGCACCATCTCCAACCGCATCATCAACGAGGTGCAGGGCATCAACCGCGTGGTGCTCGACATCTCCAGCAAGCCCCCCAGCACGATCGAGTGGGAGTAGGCGGGCCGTCGAGCCGTTCACGGTATCGGGTATGGCGGTAAGGGGGAGAATGGTGTCCGCTATACATGTAGATCTCGTTGCCCCCATCCTGGCTCTCCATGTTTAGGTCCTTACTTCTCCTCGCTTGTCTCTCGCTTACCAGTCCTGGTGGCCTTGCGCAGGTGCCGGGAGCGTCCTGGAAACCCGTACGACCCACGGATCCGGAGATCCAGTACGTCGGGCGCTGGGATTTCACTAACCCCGAGCAGCCCAATTGTGGCTGGCAGGGGTCCTCGATTCGGGTGCGTTTTGAGGGGGGTGGTCTGCGTGCCGAGTTGAGTTCTGGGTCCGTGACGGAAACGTTTCGGGTCGTACTCGATGGTGACTATGCGGCGAGCACCAAGATCTTCGTCGGGGCGCGAAAGTTCTACGCCTTGGCCAAAGGGCTGGGGTCGGGGGCGCACGTGATTGAGTTGGTCAAGGAGACCTATCACGGCACGAACTCGACCCTTTATGGCTTGGAGGTGGCCGGCAAGGGACTCGTTGCTCCCCCTGCCTTGCCGGGCCGGCGCATTGAATTCTATGGAGATTCGAATCTTGCCGGGCACTCGCTGGAGAGCGAGGAGAACAAGAATGCCGCGGACCTGATCGGGTCTACCTTGGGCTATGCAGGCATCACCTCACGCATTTTCGACGCCCAGTACCACAACATTTCCGTCAGCGGCGGGACGTTGAAGTCGATGAACAAGCGCTTTGATCGCATCACGCGCTTCAGTGAGGACCCGCGCTGGGACTTCAGCCGCTACAGCCCGGACCTGGTGGTCATGAACCTGGGCGCGAACAACGTGGGCAGCTCCAAGTCGAGCATCATGGCGGCCTACCACACTTTCCTCGACGACCTGCGTGCCGTGCATCCCAATGCGCACATCATGCTCTACAACGCTTGGGGCTGGGACTACAACGAGACCGCCAACTACATCGACGAGGTGATAACGGCGCGCAACGACCCGAACATGTCCTGGGCTGTTTTCCCCTGGCTGTTTCCCCAGTGGCACGGTTGCGAGGCGGACCACGGCGGCATGGCGGAGTACTTGGCCCGACACCTGGAGAGCGTGCTGGGGTGGCAGCGCAGCAAGGCCGCCGATGTCCTGTGCGGCTACGGTATGGGCGGCGATGTGGCCAATGGTTCTTTTGAGAAGGTGGCCCCCTTCGGCGGCTATGGCTGGCGCTACTTTGACCGACCCGGAGTGCAGCGCATCAAGGACGCCTCTCGGGCGCAGGATGGCAAGGTCTTCGTGCGCCTCGTCGACCAGCCCATCTTCCAGCCCAACCCGGCCAGCAACGGAGACACCTTTACGGTCCAGGTTTGGCTACGCGGCGGCAAGGCTGGCGACCAGGTCGATCTGACCATCGACTTTCGCGACCAGAAGATGTGGACCAATCCTCTGCAGAGTGACACCGAGCGCAAGACTCTGAGCTCTTCTTGGCAATTGTTCACGATCAGCGCCATGGCTCCTGCCACGTCGTCCATGCCGGTCTTCCACACACGTTTCACGATCCAGCCCGTGAAAAAGAGCGCCGTGATCGACGTCGATTCGATCTCGATGACGCGCTTCTGATGCCATGCATGTTCACCGTGGTGCTCCGATAGACCCTCCCGGACCAGGGAGCACCCCACCTGACGGTGCGTGACGGTCTGCTCAAAGGAACTTCGGCCTCTCCTAGTCCTGTGTGCCCCACGATTGGCGCAGCGGGTGGCTGGAACAGACCCTCGCCTTGTTGCTGTTGTAGGTGGCATCCCTGCGCTAGGTTTTGAACTGTGAATTCGACCGATGTAATTCTGTTGGACGGCGGCACCGGCACGGAGCTGCGTGAGCGAGGGGTGGAGGTGGCTTGCCATCGGGAGTCCATCTGGTCGGCCCAGGCACTGATCGAGGCGCCGGACGAAGTCGTGGCCGTGCACCGCGAGTACATCGATGCTGGCGCGCAGGTGGTGACGGCCTGCAACTACGCTGTGACGCCAGCACTCCTGGCCCGCGAGGGGATGGGGCATCGGGTCGAGGAGTTGTCCTTGTTGGCCCTCGACCTGGCTGAGCGCGCGCGAGATGAGTCGGGGCAAGAGGTGCGTATCGCCGCCTCCGTTCCTCCCCTGGACACCAGCTATCGCGCCGACCTCGTGGTTGCCGAGGACGAGCTCCGTCGCGACTACCAGCGTCTCGTGCAGACCCTGGCCCCGCGCGCCGACCTGCTTCTGTGCGAGACCCTCTCCCTGGGCCGCGAGGCCGTCGTCGCCGCGGAGGTTTCCCTGGAGAGCGGTTGCGACGTCTGGCTCAGCTGGAGTTTGCAGGGCAATCGCATGGGTCTCCTGCCGGGCGGGGAGACCATTGAGGAGGCCTTCGCCCAGGCCGCGCACCTTCCCGTGCAGGCGCATCTCGTGAACTGCTGCGCCGCCAACCTGATCACCGATGCCATCCCGCGTCTGGCGCAACTTACGGATGGCCCCGTGGGCGGGTACGCCAACGCGGTGGACGCCCTGCCCGGGCCCTTCGATCCCCTGGACCCCGAGTCCATCAACTCGCGGCCCCTGGATCCGGCGGCCTACGCCGACGCCGTGCAGGCCTGGGTCGCCGCCGGTGCCACCCTGGTGGGCGGCTGCTGTCACACGCGCCCGGCCCATCTGGACGAGGTGCGACGCAGGCTCCGGGGATGATTTAGCCCAAGCGACCGCTCTTGGGGCTTGGCTCCAGACGAAGCTCCAACCGATACTCTCCCCATGCTCCCCCGCTTCTTCCACCGCATCCCCTGGCTGGCCTGGGTCGGGCTTGGCCTGTGCTGCGTCTACCTGTGGGTGAGCGAGGACGATGCGCCGAGCGAGAGCTGGACGCTCCTGTCCCAGGGACACGAGGTTGGCCTGAGCGCGAGCGATGATCTCGACGGCCTCGCATGGGGCGGCCATGCAGTCGAGTGGGAGCGTGGCGATGGTTCAGCCCTGCGCCTCGTGGTTCAGGTTCCCGCTTCCGCATGGACGCCTCTGGAGCACGGCCTGTTCTGGGCTCCCCGCCCCCTGGGCGCGCAATCCACACCCGGCGGTGCAGAACCGGCGAGCCTGAGCCAGGGGGATTATGAACTTCCACGTCTGCAGCTCGACCCGGGCCATCAACGACGGCTCGACGAGTTGGGCGAGGCTGCGCTGCCGAGCGATCTGTTGAGCCTGCTCGCCAAGGCGCGCGATGGAGCCGGGGCCTGCATGGTGGGCTCACGGGTTCTGCTCGCCATCCCCGAAGGCAAGGACCCGCCCGAGGGCCTGCGGCTGGAGGAGCCCGTACCCGTGGCCTTTGAATCCGAAGGACACAGCCGCATCCGCGTGGGGGGCGTGACCGCCGATGGCATGACCTTCTTCCCCGAAACTCCCGTGCCCTTGGGCGCGAGCGAGGGCGGGGGACGCGTCCTGCGTTTTTCCACCGTGGCCATGGGGCGCGTGGCCGCCGAAGGAGACGACAACGCCGCCGAGGTCCGGTTCATTCTGCGCAGTGGGTCGCGGGAACTGCTGAGCGCCCGCCAACCCCTGACGGCCCTGCCCGCTCCGGTCCAGCATCGGGTCGAGTTGCCCGCCGATCTGGATCCGAACCTGCCCCTCGCCCTGACGGCGCGCGGTCCCCTGTGTCTGGCGGCCGTGCTCACCGCTCGCATCACGCCCGCCGCCATCGGCCAGCCCGCGGATCGGCCCTGGGGGTCTGCATCACCGGATCTCGTGCTCTTCATCGCCGACACCTTCCGCGCCGACAACATGGCCGCCTGGGGCGGGGATCCCAAGCTGACTCCGAACCTCAATCGCTACGCGGAGGGCTGCCGCCGCTACCTCCAGGCCCAGTCTCCCGCCACCTGGACCCTCCCGGCCCACGCGGCCTTCTTCAGCGCCCTCTACCCGCCCCAGTTGGGGGTCCTGACCGAGACGGACGTGCTCCCGGCCGCGGCCTGGACCCTGGCGGAGCACCTGCGCGCGGCGGGCTATCGCACGGCCGCCGTGACCGAGGCCGCCTACCTCTCCGCCAGCTTCGGCATGGCCCAGGGTTTCGAGTGGTTCGAGGAACACACCCTAGGCTTGGCGCACACCCTCGAGCGTGCCGAGGACCTCCTGGACCGGGACGACGGCCGGCCGCTGTTCCTCCTCGTGCACACCTACGCCGTGCACGCTCCCTACGACGTGAGCGCGGAAACGCGCGCGCGCCTGTCCGAGGACTACCCCTTCGCCGAGAACCAGGACGCCGTGATCCCCGGTCTGGTGTCGGTGACCCAAGACATGCAGCGGGGCGTGCCCACGCCCGGGTCCGGCGCGCACAAGGTCAAGGCCTTCGAGGATCTCTACCGCGGCGGCGCGGCGGACCTGGATCTGGGCTTTCAGCGCTGGCTGGAGGTTCTGCAGGGCCGCGGCTATTCCGATCACGGCCTGCACCTCTTCATCTCCGATCACGGCGAAGCCTTCGGCGAGCATGGCTCCTTCGGCCACGGCAGCGCCGTCTGGCAGGAGCAGAGCCGTGTACCGTTCCTCGTACACGGACCAGGCATCGAACCCGAGTCCATCTCCGCTCACGTGAGCCTCATCGACCTGCCGCGTACGGCGGCCGGACTCGTGGGCATTGCGCCCCACCCGAGCTGGATGGGCCGCGACCTGGGGGGGCGCTCGGCGGCCGCGCCCGTGTTCACCTTCCAGACCCGCGAGGTGGGCGGCTTCAACGACTGGGCCGTGACCCACGGCGGCGTGAAGTGGATCCTGCCCGCCGACCAGGAGGGCGAGCAGGTCCCCTCGTGGATCTACAACCTGGACACCGATGGTGGCGAGACCCAGAACCTCTCGGTGCCCGGCAACTCCCCGGCCCTGTCAGCGAATCTGCTGGACCTGATGCAGACCGTGCGCCAACGCCTCCTGAAGGCCGACACGGTCCTGCAACTTTCACCTCAGCAGCTCGCGCAGCTCAAAGCCCTGGGCTACACCGGGGACCCAGACGAAGAGGAGGAAGAGGAGGAAGAGGAGGAAGAGGAGGAAAAGGACTGAGCCCGCGCTCCTACTCGTCTTCCCCCGAGGCGTACCCGATGGCCTCGAGCAGGGCGCGCGTGCCCCAACCCGTGCGTGGCTTCTGGCGCGGGGCCTGGGGTGCCAGGCGCGCCAGCTCCTCGGAGATCAGCCGCTTGAGCCGTTCCACCCGCTCGGGTTGAGCGCGTGCGAGGTTGTCTTTCTGGGCGCGGTCCTGGCTCAGGTCGTACAGGCGTACCTCGCCGCCTGCGGGTGCCGCGGATCTCTCGGCCTGGCCGCCGTCCAGGCCCCAGTGCAGAACCCATGGACCTTCGCGCACGCCGTAGAGCGTGGCGGTGCTGCCCTTCCACCAACCCTCGTGGGTCTCGAAGAAGATGGGGCGCTCGGGCGGGGCGTCACCCGAAGCCAGGAACAGAGCGTCGATGGGGGCGCGTAACTCGGTTCCACCCAGTCGCGCCAGGGTCGGACCCAGGTGACGGTTGGAGACCGGACCGGGCAGGCGCGTGTTCTTCGGAATGCCGGGGCCCGCCAGGATCAGGGGCACGCGCACCAACTCCTCCCAAAGCTCATGGGCATGGCCTAGGCTCTTGTGATCCAGGAGCTCCTCGCCGTGGTCGGAGGTGTAGGCGATCACCGTGTCATCTCGATGGCCGAGCCGCTCCAGGGCCGCGAGCAACTCGCCCAGGGCGCGGTCGCCCTGATGCACCCCGGCGTCGTACACGTCCGAGTACCAGGGGCCTTCATCGGGGCCGATGATCTTCTCGGCCTGGGGCAGGCCGTCGGGGCCCGGCGGGAGGGCGCGCTTGAGGACGAAACTGCGGGTGACGAGGGCGGTGGGGGGCACGAGGGATTCCGTGCGTCCGGTGAACTCGAGCATCTCCTCCTCACTGGGACGATGCGGCGTGTGCGGGTCGGCCAGATGCAGGTAGAGGAAGAACCGCTTGTCGCCGTGGGCCTCCAGCCACTCCACCGTCTGGGGCAGGATGCCCTCGCCCTTGACCATCTTCGGCGTGCCGTGGAAATGCTCGAAGCCCTGGGAGTAGTTGTGCGTCTGGGACACCAGGGGGTTGGCCACGAAGGCCGCGGTGGAGAAGCCCGCGTCCTGTAGCGACTCGGCCAGGGTCTCCAGTTCGTAGGCCAGGAATCCGCTCTGGTGCACACGGATCCCATGCGCCGTGGGGGGCAGGCCCGTGAGCATGGAGGCCGTGGCGGGCCAGGTCCACGAGGAGGTGGAGTAGGCCTCCTCGAAGGTCACACCCCGCGCGGCCAGGGCGGACAGATGGGGCGTGGTGGGGCGCTCGTATCCATAGGGCTCGGTGCGATCCCAACGCTCGGTGTCCATGACCACAAGCACAAGGTTGGGGCTCTTGGGAGAGGCCAGGGTTCGCGGCCGCTTTTGCTCCCTCTCCAATCGCAAGCTGCCAAAGGCCGCGGGCGTCTCGGGCAGGGTGGAGGGCGCGCCCGCCGGAAGACGCGTCGTGAGCCTTACCCGATCGCCCGGCATCAGGGGCACCTCGCGCGGCCCCAGACGCACCCAGGAGTTGTGGCTGGTCTGGTTCGTCACCTCTTCTTGTGCATCGGAAGAGCGCACCGTGACCTTTCGCGTGGCCACCGACTCTCCATTGACTTCGACCGCAAAGGTGATCTCCAGGGGCGGAGCACCTTTGGATAGGACCCGCGCCATCGAACGGTCCACGCCAAACGAGGTGCGCAGGAACACCGGACCATCGTCGTCACTCACCTCGAAGGTCACGGCGGCGGGCGGCGGCAGGATCAGGGCCAGTTGATCCCCTGAGTCGCTCACCTGATCCAGGGATGGGCAGGCGACCTCGACCCGCGGAGGATGGCCCGGCACGTGGGATTCGGATTGCCAGCGCGGCTCGTCTTCCAACAGGTCCACAGCCAGGCGCGTGTACACCATGGGTGGGCCGGGCGCGGGCTGGACGGACTCGCCGCAGCCCTCGAGGGCGGGGGCCAGTAAGGCGAGTCCAACCACCCATGGGCAGCGCAGTGGGCAGCTACGGGGGTGTAGGGTTAGGGGAGGAGGAATTGCGCGACCCATGGCGGCAGCATAACCCCACAGGGGAGTGGGCGTGGCCCTCCTTGTCCCGCTACCCTCTGGACATGGACCGCCGCCTCGCGCCTCTCGTTTCCATTCTGGCCGGGCTGAGCCTCTTGGCCTATCTGGTGGTGATCCCCGGGCGACTCACGTTCCCCTTTGCCTTGGAGTGGCAGGAGGGAGGCATGCTGGCCCACGTGCTGCGGATCGGGTCCGAGGCGCCGCTCTACGCCGCGCCCAACCTGGAGTTCAGCGCCTTCCCCTACCCGCCGGTTTTCTATTGGGCTGCCTCCTGCGTGTCCCTCGTGACCGGAGTGAACTTCATCGCCCTGAGGCTGGTCTCCGTCATCGCGAGCCTGGCGATCTTGTGGATGCTGGCCTGTGGCGCCAGACGCGAGGGAGGGTCATGGCTCCCCGGACTCGTAGCCGCTGGCCTGTTCGCCGCCGCCTTCTCCTGGTCCGGGGCCTGGATGGACGTGGGGCGCGTGGATTCATTGGCTCTCGCGCTGACGCTCGGCAGCCTGCTCATGGTTCAGCGTGGAGGGGGCACCCGCGATGCGGTGGCGGCTGGGGTTCTGGCGGGCTTGGCGGTGCTCACCAAGCAAACGGCTCTGCTGCCCGCAGGTGCACTCGCGCTCACCCTGTGCCTTCAGGGTTGGCGACGCTGGAAAGCCTTTGCCCTTGGACTTCTTGTGGTGGGGGGCGGCGGTCTGGTTGGCCTGCACGTCTCCTCGCAGGGTTGGTCAAGCTGGTATCTGTTCGAACTGCTGGGCTCGCACCCGTGGCACTCGCCGAAGATCCTGGGGTTTTGGACTGAGGACATGATCTGGTTCGCACCCCTAGTGCTCGCTCTGCTGTGGGCGCGGCGGAGTTCGGTCCAGGACGGCGGTGCGAGTCTCGCCTGGTGCGCGGGTCTGTTGGCCTCTGCTTGGATCGGTCGCGCGCACATCGGCGGTTTTGACAACACTCTGATGCCCGCCGCGTTGGCCCTGGCCTACCTGGGCGGTCAGATGGTGGGGATGGTCCGTGAGAAAGGAGGCCCGGGCGTCGCCTGGGTCCTGGGTGCCGTCGGGTTGCAGTTCGCACTGCTGCTCGAGGATCCCCGCAAGCACCTGCCGCAGCCCGGTGCGGCCGCGCAAATGGAGGCCGTGGTCCAAGCACTAGAAGCGGTCGACGGTCCCATCTTCGCTCCCTATCAACCGCATCTCGCGGCGAGGGCTGGCGCGGGATGGAGCACCCATGCCATGACTTTCTTTGATGTCTCCGCAGCAGATCTCGGGAAGGTGGGGGAGGATCTGTTTGTGGAGCTGCGCGCCGCCCTCAAGGAAGGTCGGTATAGCGGCGTGCTCCTGGGGGAGGACGATTACTTCGGTGGGCTCTTGGGCCTTCAGTACCGGCGCGCTACCGCCGATGAATTCCCGACTGCGATTCCGCTGACATTGACCGGTTCCGAGTTCGGACCGCGTCTGCTCTACCTGCGCTAGTCGCTCTCGGGCAGGCGTTCAAGTCGTCCCGCGAGAGAGAGCTCGAGAGGCCGACCATCCTCGCCCGTCACCTCGCGCGGGAGATCCCACTGATCCATCAGTGCGTGGGCGCGCTCCACCTCCAGCTCCAGAGCTTCCAGGAGGCCTTCGAGCTTGTGCACCCGGCCTTGCAGCAGGTCTTTATCTTCACTCATGGGCAGGGTGCGGGCACGGCGGCCAAGCAGCAGTCGGCATAATCGGAAACTGAAGAGCTGGTAGGGCCGCAACCCGCGAGGCCGGTGAAGCTCCCAGAACGGCCTTTTTCATGGGGTGGGTCAGGTAGGGAGGGAAGCACGGAGTACCGCCAACACCACAAATGGTAGGTTAGAGTTCACCGAGCTTGACTCCTGATCTTGAGTTAAGTTGCAACCCGTTCAATGGCCATGTCCCTACCAGCTCTTCTTCGAAAGGTGCTTGTACTGGGGCGAGTCGTGACCATTCTCGTGGGATTCTTGTTTGTGGCCGAGACCGGCTCTCGCGTAAGGAAGTTCGGACTTGCAGGGTTCAATCCGTGGGAGGTGGGGACCATCAAACTTACCCTGATGTCTGAGTTCGCCCTCGAACCTCCGACCAGGGATGAAGACACCATGGGCAGTTGGGGGCTCATGCCCAACACAAGAGGCTGGAATAAGGGCGAGCCTTTCGAGGTCAACAATCTCGGTCTACGCGGTGAGGACGCCACCCGTAAGAAGTCAGGAGGTGTACTTCGGGTTGCCGTAATCGGTGGGTCCATCACTATGGCCGCAGGCATTCCGCTGAAAGACACATGGCCTGTGCATCTCGAGGAACTGTTGAATCAGCCAGCGGGGGTGGAGCCGGTTTGGGAATTGCTCAACCTGGGCGTGCCCAATGCCTCGACAACATTCGGCCAGCAGTTGAAGCGTGCCTGCTACTTTCGCCCCGACATGATCTTGTGGCAAGTTGGCAAGCAGGCCAACCTCCAAACCATTAATAGGAATCTCAGGATCGCCAGCGAGTTTGCGCGAAAGCGCTCAATTCCGATTTTTGCATTTGAACTAGCCGGGGGCAGATGCACGGCAATGACGAGCCGATTCTTCGAGCTCTTACCCCCACTCGAAGTACTGTACGGGCCTTCGGACTACATCTACCCATCAGACAAACACCCCAGGGGAGCCATCCACCGGCGCTACGCAAAGGGACTGCAAGATCGCATCATGGAACGGCGTGAGCGAATACTTGAACTCACTAAGGGGGATCAACCTGTTCGCGGGAACTCATATAGGCCACTCCGTCCTGAGCCCTGGGTCGATCCCGAGCATAGAGCCTGGCACCTCTACTCATGGGACGTTGTCAGCGCAGGCTTGAATGCAACGTGGGACAGACTCATGAACATCGGCGAACAGGGCCCATCCTCCTGATCCGTCCCTCGATTCATCTTGGTGCCCCGCTGCCTCGGATCGGGACCCACGTCGGCGTTCTATTCCCCGCTGGAACTCAGTCCAGAAACCAGGGCTTCGCTGCTGTGCCCGGCTTGATCGAGTGCAAATGAAACATCGGGAGCTGCGGAAGGGCTACTCTGAATTCGGGGCCGTTATAGGTAACGAAGACGTCGTCGGCGAACACTTCCTCCAAGACCGGGTTCTCGGCGCAGATGGTTACGAAGTAGCGATAAGCGTACTCCTCGACCACAGAATCGTCACCGACACATCGATGCGACGCCTGCTGCAGGAACTCCTCATGCAATGAGAACTCTTCCCACTTCCTAACCCAATCCGCATCGGACATGCGCTTCAAGACTCCGTCCAGGTCGAGCTGGTTCTTGCTCCAGATTTCGCTCAGCCTCATGGTCTTGAGACCCCGCTCCTCCGCTAGCAGGCGAATCGCATCAAGGTAAGGCTCATAAACGTCACCGGAAGTCTGATTACACCTGGCGTGAATGTCTGCGAGGATCAGCGTCATACTCGCTAGTTGTCGTCCCGCGGCACCATCGATTGCGGATACGAACTGCTCCAAGCGATCCAATGCGGCTACATCGGGTGCAGCGCACTCCCTACGGGAGCCGACGCCCCAGAACCCGACGAAGTCAACGCTGCCTCCCCTGAGGAGAGCAGTCTGTATCCTGTCGCAGATGATGGGCATATCAAGGGTCTGAGCCCGCCGGAACCTATAGACATCGAAGCTGCCCGCAATCTCTTGGCACTTCTCCCCCGTCACAATTTTCCTCAATTCTTGCAGGTCCTGCTTACCCATACCGGTCTTGGGTATCTCCCGCACAACGAGAAACTCGTCGGGGTGTTTATAGGTCGAAAGCGCTGTGCGTGTGTACGCCGCGAGCGCCTCAAGGCTCTCGTCGTCGATGACGCACGCGGATACAACGCGCTCGCCAAACAGATCATCTGGTACACCGACCGTACATGCATCCGTGGTCTCCGGGAAACTCCTCAGGACCCCGTCAATCTCCTCGGGCGAGATCAGAATGCCACGCCGCTTGATAATGTTCTTGATGCGCCCGGTAATGAAGAGATTGCCGTCTTCATCGACTCTCCCGAGGTCTCCTGTTCGAAACCAATCGCCCTTGAACTGTTTCTTGGTCAGTGCCTTTCGCCGGTTGTAACCGTTCATGACGATGTCACCGCGGATGAGGATCTCGTCTCCGTTCTCCTCGTCAATCCGGACTTCACACCCGATGGCCACCCCAGCGGAGTCACGCCGCTTGCGTTCGTCCGGCGGAGTCATGGTCGCCCAAGTCGTCGTTTCCGTCAGGCCGTAGCCCTGATAGCAGGGAAAACCAAATTTCTCCTCGAACTGGATCCAGAGGTCCTCGGGCAAGTGGGCGGTACCGACCAAACCTTGCCTAACCGACGAGAGATCGCTATCGCTTCCCTCCGGATTGAATTTCAGGAGCGAGGCCATAATCGAGGGCGTCAGACTTAACACGGCAAGTTTGTGCTCTTCCACGAAACGGAATATGAACCGAGCGTTCGTAAATCCGTAGGGGGCGGTGACGAAGACATGCGAACGACCAGTGATGCAAGCCAACCCAGTGACCACGGGTGCGTTGATGTGATAGTTCGGCAGCATGCTTAGGAAGCGCTGCCCCGGCTGATAGTCGTACACGGAGGCCAATGTCCCCGCCATCGTGGTCAGACTCTTGTGACTCAGAATGACCCCCTTGCTGCGCCCCGTCGTCCCTGACGTGTAGACAAGTATTGCGTCTTGCTCCGGCGCACACTCCTCGACGGTCCCTGCGGATAACCCCGCGAAAAGATCCCGATCAAGGAGAGTCCAGCCTTGTTCGCTGGGCACGTCGGTGAGTACGACTTTGGCCTCACAGTCCTCAATAACCTCGGCAATCTCAGCAAGCGTGCCGTCTTGATTGATGGGCACCAGGGCAGCGCCGCGACAGGCGCATCCAAATAGAAGCTCAAAAAAAGCAGGGTCGTTCTTGGTGACGTACCCGACACGATCGCCGATCCCGACTCCCTGTGAAGCCAACCACGCTCCCGCACGCTCAGAGCGCGAGAGCAGCTCGCCATAGGTGAAGCTCTCCTTGGTTCGCAAGTCCGTGAGGAACGGTCCGTCTCCGCAGTCGCGAACTGCACCCTGCAAGAGTTCCCAAAGTGCGTTCATGGTCTCCTCAAGCGTAGTTCCAAGCCTGCGCGAGGTCGATGCCTGCAAGGCTGGACATTTCTTCGATGGCGGACGGCGTGTACATGCTGTCGAGCAACTCTCCGCAACGGGCGGGAAGCCCGATTTCCGGCCCCTTGAAGATGCGCTCCCTAAACGGATACCCAGCCCAATCTTCCGGCGCAGCCACGTCCAAGAACTCAAACACCTCGGTCAGCAGCTTGCGGGGATCTCTGACGATGTCGTCGTAGAGCCCGATGTAGATCTGTTCTCGAGGGAAGCGTGCCGACCACTCTCGGATGATCGCGGCGTAGTCACCCCGCTCTCGACATTTTTCCGATTCCAGAAAGTCGAGATAGTCACCCTCCTGGAGTGTTCCCGTGTCGCGCTCCTGGATGAGTGTGAGCTCCATCTTGGCCTCTGACCAGGCGCGGCTTTTTGGCTCGCGGAGGATCAAGATCAGCTTGAGGTCGGGCATCAGATCGCGAATCTCGTCCTTAGTCTGAGCTGGCAAAACGCTGTAGCTCGCCGTGAACTCGCCACACAGGCAATCCCTCCCGGGCTCAAAGATGCGGGCATAGCTTTCCAGTCCTTTTTCCCGATGGCGGTCCCAAAAGAAAACAGGCTTCTGGATGGGTAGGTAAAGCTCGGAGTGTTTGAACAAGTTGCGATGCAACCATGTGGTTCCTGCCTTGACCGCTCCTACGCCAAGAAAATCCGGGAGCTGATTATTGCTCGCCATCTCTACGCTCTCCCAATCTGAATCAGCTCGACCAACTCGCCTCCTGGACCCTGCACGACGAAATTGGAGATTGGGCGTCCGTTGATCTGGTAGTCGTAGATCTCCGTGGAGCAGTACCCCGCAGCATTCATGACCTTCACGCCAGCATCCAGATCGGTGGCCAGCATGGCGATCAGGCTCAAGCCTAGATCGTCTACGTACGCCTTCTCAATGAGCTCAGGCCCCGCAACGACGGTCACGGTAAGTCCCATTCCTACGATCGAGGGCGGATAGGTCAGGCTGATCCCCACGATGTCCGCGTTACGCTTGAATCCCAGCGACTCCAAGAAAGCTGCGGAGGCTTCAGGCTTCGCGCTGGACAGTCGGACTCCACACAGTTCCGCGTCTTCTTCCATGACGTCAAGGCACCGGCATGCCGTCCCCAGTTCTTCAGCCCGGACCTCAACTTCTTCCCCTGACGCGGATCCCTTGGAGCAAACCTCACCCGGAAGGCGGGAAGAGAATATCGGCATCCAACTCACCGGGCCCGGATGCGACGATGCGTTTATCAACTCAATGGCGGAACGACCGCGCTTGAGGTACGCCATGCTCTTGCCCACCTCCCGGAAATAAGGACGTGCCGTCGGCGCGAAATTCGCCTGCTGGAAATCGAGACTCCAGCCGAGCCCCTCTAGAAACGCCGTGCTCGCGGGAAGTTCGGGAACGGAGAATTGTATGTGGTCAATCCCGATCGTTACCACTTAGCTTTCCCTCCACATAGCCGGCAATTCTCCCTATCGAGGAAAATACGTCCTGCGACATCTCCTCGGGCTCCACCTTGATAGAGAATGTTTTCTCTAGAAGAACGACCAGGGTGATCATTGCGAAGGAATCGGCAACACCACTCTCGATCAATGAGTCGTCGTCGGAGACAGACGGGCTCATCTTGAAGTCCTTCTCCGCCTCAAGCATCTCTCGAATCTGAACGGCAATACTCATGGGCTTAGGCTCTTAGCTCAGGGGGGGGTAGGTGATTGCAGTCACGTTGCCCACCTGAGACACACGGGAGAGCACAGGATCAGGCTAACCGCACCGCAGGCCACCATCAAGGGCATGGTCAGAACTGGAAGTAGATGAAAGCGCCTCCTCCTGGATCGGCTCGCAGGATCCAAAAGGTTGCAAGTGTCAACCAGAAGGCTAGCTGCCGATATCCGCTCAACTTCAGAATCGCGAACTCGTCATCTCTGCGGTACTGCAGCAGCTCGTATGAGAAGAGGAAGGCCGCAGGTAGGTACATGGACCAGATCAGATCAGAACGCAGCAGCTCCGACAGATCGATATCGGTCAAGAGCCGCTTGCAGAACTCCTCTACCTGCTCGATGCTGTGCGACCGAAAGAAGAGCATCGCAAAGGCGAACATGTGAATCATCACAAAGCTCTGCAACGGCCGAGCGATAGCTGCATGGACGGCGTTGTTTCGGAGACTGCTGTTTTTAGTCAACTGGTTCGCCAAGACCGAGGCCCACTGGCCGCAGTAGATGAACAAGCCTAGAAGAACGAAGTTCACCGAGGCCCCATGCCACAACCCGAAGACTATGCGTGTCACGAGCAGTGCGACCGCAGCCGAAACGTAGAGACGGGCCTTGGTGCCCGTAATGGCACCAAACAGTCGCGTCCGTGGAAGGTAGTAGTAGAGAGGCATGTACACGTACTCGCCGATCCAGTTGCTCAGCGTGATATGCCAGCGCTTGTAGAAGTCTATGTATCCACGTGAGAAGAACGGCAGGTAGAAGTTACGGCTCAACCTGATTCCAAACATGCATGCGAGCCCGCGCGCCATCTTCGAGTACCCCGAGAAATCACAGTAGATTTGGAGCGAGTATGCATAGAGCGCCATCAAGACGCGCGAGCCGCTCACCTCAAGCTTGCCGACCGTTGCGCTCGGGGGCCCGAAAGCTTCGTTGACGACAACCCCCACGGGGTCGGCAATGACTACCTTCAGGAACCAGCCGTAGCCAAACAGGTACAGCCCGTGCTTCCAGTCTACGTCCTTAAGAAACTTCGGGGCGCGAAGCTGCGGGAGCAAGTCGCGGGCTTTTTCGATTGGGCCCGCGATCAGCTGCGGGAAGAACACAACGAACAAGGCAAAGTCGACCAGGTTGGATGTTGGTTCGAGCTTGCGCCTGTAGATGTCAATGCTGTAGCTGAGGGTCTGGAACGTATAGAACGAAATCCCTATGGGGAGGATGATGTTGAGCGTTGGAATGTCGAGCGAGAAACCAAACACTCCCGCTAGTTCGACGAGGCTCTCAAGGAAGAAGTTGGAGTACTTGAAGAACCCGAGCATCCCCAGGTTTGTGACAATGCTCAGCGTCAAGAGCCTTCGACGTGTGCGTGCTTGACTCGAGCGATGGATTCCAAGACCGACGCAGTAGTCCACAGCCGTAGACGCGAGTAGGCAGCCGCCAAATTTCCAATTCCAGCTGGCGTAGAACGCGTAGCTTGCGATCAGCAGAAAGAAGTTCCGCGTCCGCTTGGGGACCATCCAATAGCCCACCAGCACGGGGGCTAGGAAGAGCAGGAACTCCACTTGGTGGAACAGGACGAACATGTGAACTCAGAGTACCGCGCCGGCCTGCCCTGGCTTCAGGGATTCCAGGGTCGGCTGCATCTTGCTTCCAACCCGACGTAGAAAAGGACCGGAGTGAGAGTGGGGGACCCATTCGGGCTGCATGCCGGCGTGAGAACCGAATCCGAACCCCGCACGCAAGTGCCTCTGGCGTAACCTTGGGTTCGGTTTCACATGTGTCCCTCTGAATTCAAGCCAAGCCCGGAGGCCATCGCCGATCTCCGCTTCCGTGCCCGCAAGGCCCGGGAGCGCGGGGATCGGGTGGCCGGCGATCAGCGCCTGGAGCAGAACCTAGAGCCGTTGCTGCGCGAAGGGAATCAGATCTGGGAGACGTTTATCGAGGCTCGCGGCGGCACCTTCCATCACCTCATCCCCGCCGACGCGGAGGGGGCCTATCAGCAGTTGAGGCAATTGCGTGACCGGCACCACACTTTTCTCGAGCTGGGTTCAGGCATGGGGGTGATCACGATCCTGGCGGACCTGCTGGGATTCGAGGCCCACGGGATCGAGATCGAGGAGGGGCTGGTGGACCTCTCCCGGGATTTGGCAGAGCGCCATGGCAGCTCGGCGTCCTTCACCCAGGGTAGCTTCGTGCCCGTGGACTTCAGGGACGAGGTCCACTTGCTCGACGGCGAGTTTCACACCATTGCCGAGGGGACGGACGCCTACGGGGAACTTGGCATGGAGCTCTCGGAGTTTGATCTTGTCTACGCCTACCCCTGGCCCGGCGAGGAGGAGTGGCTGGCGGACCTGTTCCAACGCGCGGGTGGGGGACACGCGCAGCTGCTGACCTACTCGGTCTCCGAGGGGTATTCCCTGAGCGGCCCGTTTGGGGACCCGGATCCCGATTGGTAGGAGCGCACGCGCTTCAGTCCTCCTCGTCGGCCTCGTCGCTCTCCTCTTCCTTGGTCTCCGCCCGCACCGCAGGGATGGCGAGGGCGTTGGCCGCAGTGTTGATGGAGGCCAGGCGCACCTCGCGCACCTCCTGCAGGCGCGCCAACTCGGCCTCGATGGCCTCCGTCAGCTCGGCCGCCACGGCCTCGGCCTGACGCGTCGGAGCAAAGTCGCCCGTGGCGATGGAGCCCTTCACTCCCGCGAGCTTGTCCGTCAGGCGCACCGGGAAGTTGAGCGGATCCTGGG